>Ga0233431_1001755_pt1 | contig 34874 bp, 29 predicted proteins | sample SI_118_April2016_FD_179867 | JGI IMG/M metagenome (GOLD analysis project Ga0233431, IMG submission 179867) | Seawater microbial communities from Saanich Inlet, British Columbia, Canada - SI_118_April2016_200_MG | ecosystem: Environmental > Aquatic > Marine > Inlet | place: Canada: British... | reverse complement strand
CAAAGTGGCCAATGCAGCTGGATTAGCAAAAATCAGCCAAAAACCTTGTCAAGTAAAAAATGATCTTTATTACACTTTTTTTTAAATTAGTACTGAATAGTTACGAAAGATAACGTGTTTTATGGGTTATATTCCCTGTTTCATTGGCACCACTTGACATGAGCTGGGCAACAATCGATCCCAGAATAACAGCAGCAGCAGCGATTGAAAGAAAGATCATTCTTGCTTTGATAGTCATGGGAGATCTCCTGAGGTAATAAAAATTGAGTTTATGAAGGTGACGAGGCCATATGCTGCACAAATAGAGCCTAATTAAATTATAAAATTTATGTCTAAATATAACAATATTTTAAATCTTGATGCTTTAATATTTAAAATGGATCTTCCGCTTAAATTATTATATTGTGATCGAAAACTACCGAATTTAATCATTTATTCGATCTAAAAGAGATTTAATGCACGATATTAATCGAATTTTTACTCATTCCTATTCCGCTTTGATTATCTCAGATAATTTTGATACATTTTCAATTCCAGGAACAGATCTCCCAACAGTGCACAAAAATGAACCACTTCTTAACCAAATAGCCGGGGATAAACCAATGTCAAAAAATGAAAAAACAGATACACGTCGAGCTTTCTTAAAAACACTTGGGATCGCCGGAGTTGGATCATTGCTTATCCCTTTAAATTCATGCACTGAAACTTCTGATAACGTTGACTTAAAAAAGATACAACCATTCACTGTTCCAACCAGACCCTATGGTAAAACCGGTGAAAACGTTTCGATTCTCTCCCTTGGTGGTGTGGTAGAAAAATCTAATCAGGTGTTGTATCGATATGCGCTTAGAAGAGGAATTACTTATTGGGATACTGCGGATAGTTACGGGAGAGGCAACAACGAGCTGGGAATAGGACTATACTTTTCAAAATTTCCACAGGATCGAAAAAAGGTGTTTTTAGTCACCAAAGCTGGAACATCAGATCCCAAGGAATTAACAGAACGCCTCGACAGGTCTCTGCAGAAAATGAATACGTCATATATAGATATGTTTTTCATTCACTATGTCTCTGATGCAAAAAAAGAGTTGACAAGTGAAGTCAAAATTTGGGCTGAAAAAGCAAAGACCCAGGGTAAAATTCGCTATTTTGGTTTTAGTGCTCATAAGAATATGGAAAGCTCAATGCTGGTTGCAGCAAAGCTGGGTTGGATAGATGGAATAATGGTGAGCTATAATTATAGACTTATGGTCAAAGATGAAATGAAAGAAGCTGTTGATGCCTGTGTAGAAGCAGGAATTGGCATCACAGCCATGAAGACTCAAGCCTCTTTTTTTTCAGGACTTTTATTTGCCAGTGTCGGATCAGAATCAGATACTGCCGACAGACTTACGGAACGCTTTCTAAAAAAAGGATATACCATGGAACAGGCAAAACTCAAAGCAGTTTGGGAAAATACAAATATTGCCAGCGTATGCTCTTCCATGCCCAACCTGACAACCTTGGAAGCCAATATTGCTGCTGCCACAAACCAGACGAAACTCACTCAAAATGACCTGCGGCTTTTTGATCAATATGCCCTGGAGACGAACTGTGAATACTGTATGGGATGTGCAGATATATGCGAATCAGCCATTGATTATAAAGTCCCCATCAGCGACATTTTGCGTTACTCAATGTATCGTAATAGTTATAAAGATCGAGATAAAGCGGTCCGACTTTTTGAATCTCTGCCGGCTGACGTTAAAGCAGACATCATTCTTACGGATTATTCAAAAGCAGAAAAAGACTGCCCTCAAAATATCGCCATTAGCTATTATCTAAAAAAGACCTATCAGGATTTGGTTTAGCGGGGTTCAAATCCTCTCGCTCCGACCACATGGTCAAGGAAGTCTTAGGGCTCACTACGTCGGGCCTGACACCTTTTTACCTATCTCAATACCACACTCTTTTTGCCTTTTTTGTAACACTCCTGGTCACACTCTACCAGGGAAATTGCGAGTTTTTTGTACTATTAAGACCGGTCCCAATGGTAACACTGGTCGGAGTGAATCATGACTGCTCGGCATCCCACGTTCATCGTCAGCAGTGGTAAGGCTCTAGCTATTTCTTCCGTTCTACCATCCCCAAAGACCTAAGAAAATTATATAATTATCCCAAAGAATTACGGATTTCTCTTCAGGTAGGCATCCAAACCGAGGCAAAACGCCTTGGCAGCATCCCTAAAAATCAATTAGATAAGATCTTTAACGACATTAGAAGTGGAAATATTACAGAAACATGTGTAAGTTCTATCAAGGATCAGTTGAGGGCGCACCTCAGTAACACTTCTTTTCCTGTAAACACAAATAGTTACCGTGGAGTCAGAAGTTCACTCCGACCACCTGGGATTTTTTCACCTATTGGAACCTATCGACAAAAACCTATGAAACTACCCTCAGATTATAAGCTGGTAAGGGAATACGTTTCCAAGTTCAGGCTGGAAGACATCAAAGCTGTCTGCGATCATTATGATATCGATTACGATAAAGGAACCTTTCCACGTAAACACGTTAGACAAGCAAGGGAAAAGCTCATCAAACTGATCGATGAAGATATGGGTCTTAACTGGTTTGCAAATCACTTGGGGGAAGAGATCCTGAAGCTTCACCTGGAGGCTATTCCCAGAATTGACATTCAACAAGGCCGATTATTTCTCTCGCCGTTGTAGGCGATGGTTCAATGCATTCTATTTGAGAAAAAAATTGGGGATAACGGACCCAGCAAAAACCTTTCACAGCTTCAGGCATACTGTCGGAAACGGATTGAAACAGCAAGGGATTGCTGAGAGTTTTATTAGCGAGCTCCTGGGCCATAGTAGCGGAGATACACAAAGTTTTTCGAGATACGGAAAAAAGTATCGTCCACAGCTGCTATTAGAAGAGGCGGTGCAAAAGATAGAGTATAAAGTGGATTTCAATGATCTGAAGAGATGAGTTTTCTTTTCCGGAATATGGAATCGGCCTCAAACTGGAATTCGGATACCTTTTACCTAGCACTAAGTTGGGATTTACGTCGAGGGATGATGTGGGACAACAGCGCTCACATAAATTAGCATAGTTCGCTCTGATAAATTAGCTCGTGAGTTCACAGGATTTTGAACACGATTTCTATGGAAAAACCATTTCGGGATTATTTTTGAGAACAGATTTTTCCAGGTGAAGTGATGCTATGGATGGTGTTTTGAAAGGTGGTTACCCATAAACAACGGGACAGAGCTTACAAGAACCGCTTGTGGTTATTTTCAACCGACCTGCATTCGTCATAAGCGCTGACCCCGTTGCCCCCTTTTGTGGAATCGAGGTAAATAAGCTGTTCGATCTTCAGCCAGCCACCTTGGCAGGGGTGGTTTTCGTTGTTTGTTTCCGAAGAACCGAAAGACTCATTTAATCCAGTTTGAGTTTGGGTCTCCCTTGCGCATCCTGGTGAACGCCAACATATAATAGGACCGTAACTGCATAGTGTAGGTAGTTTTGTACCGAACCGACTTATTTATTTTAATTAAATATTTTATCCGTTTGACCAACCTGGCTTCATCTTCGTGATCAAGGATCAAAGGTTCCCTGGCAACCACTTTCACCCGGTCAATCTTGATGGGTCTGTCAAAATATTCCAGTTTGTAGCACCAGTTTAAAAACGTCTGGAGTTCCTGCAACCTTTTGTTGACTGTGTAGGGAGCATTGCCGATCCCTCCTGAATTATACCTTGTCAATCACCAGCTGGTTTCCGATTTTTTGATTTGCTGATAAGAAAATACTTCTTTTTGGGCTTTGATAGGATTTTGAGAATCCACAAGGGACTCTCGGGCTAAATAAACCGGTCAGCCGAAACCTGAAAGACCTTCGCGAGCTTCTTTGCCATTTCCTTGCTGACTCCCCGATGGCCGTTTTCCATACCGGATATATTCTGTCTAGTGAGCCCCCCCAGCATTTCGCCAAGCTTCGCCTGGGAATAGCCCTTGTTTTCACGATATATCCTGATGTATTTTCCCGGTGTCATCGTTGCCTTTGTCTCACCATACCAGTCAGTTTCCATGAGATCTACATACTCTTCATCATCGTCAATCTCAACGGTGAATTCCTTTCTCAAGAAAGCAAGCACGTTGTCGGGGATTTCTCCCCTGATCTCAAAAGCGGTTTTTTTAGTAAGGGGCTTTTTCACGACTGCCAACATAGTAAACCTCAATAATTATAGTGTTTTTCTCATGTCTCCAACATGCCACCCATGAATAAGACAGGTGACAGTGGTACTCATTATCGACCAGCTTGGAATAGTTAGGCCATCCGTTCTGAGTTGGTCCTGTCATTTTCAAGTCTTCAGCTAAGGTAAAAACTTTTCCCTGATTGACGAGGGGAGTTTTCTGAGATTCTTTTCAACTTTCTTTTTGATAACGATTTTGTATTTCATGACTCAGTGTATCCTAAATTAGGATACACTGTCAAGACGTGAAATGATAAATAGAGTGTTTGAGGAAGCTTACAACACGGCTTTAAAAAAGAATCATTATGCTAATTTTATATGAGAATCCAATAACAATGGGTAGCATAGCAGGGCGGACTGTAAAGCTTAATTGGTATGATGACGGATGGGGTGTGCCAAAAAAGCCAAAAGTGTACTCGACAAAATGCAAAGCCGAAATTAATACAATAGCCTGTCTTAATCATTCCATAAATTGTTCAAGGTATGAATACTAGCACCCCAATGTCGATAAAATGTCAATTGAATGGCAACCTATCCCCAGCAAACCCAATAAAAAGGTCAATTGATGTCGATTAAAAAACGGGGGATTTCTTGAGGAATATTCTGTAAGTAACTGATATAAATGGTAGCCCCACCAGGACTCGAACCTGGATCTTAGGTTCCGGAAACCGGAGTTTTATGTCTTAAAACCCTTGTTATCAGGGAGCTTACAGAGGGGTGGGGTTTGAGAATGTTGATTAAATGTCAATTGGAAGAATGATGCAATACTATTTTATGGTTTAGATGCTGATATTTAATCCCTTTTACATTTGATACAAGTTTTTTTGACAGCAAATTTGGGAATACCTACGTTTAACTTATTTGCTGCAAACCTATGCTCGAAGAATCAAACAACTACCCACAGATCAATACCAATACTTCCACTGGCTCCACCTTCTGTGGCTCATTCATCGTTTCCTCCATCGAAGCCGGTTCGTCAATGACTAGGCAAGGCAACGTCTCGGAACATTGCTGTTAGATCTGAAATACAAACCGGAAGATGTAATTCTGGTGGAGAAGGTTGGTTCAGATGACTATGTTGCAGTACTTTGCAACCCTCAGTTCCTTAGGGATCAAGGTATTGAGATCCCTGAAAAGGGAAAAGTCGAAACAAAAGTTGAAGTGAAAAAGAAGAAGTAGCTAGTCGACGGGCTCTGCTAATGAAGAGCCCATTGATTATTTTTTTTTTGGAGGAATGATGAAATTGATTTCTGTTGTAATCAGATAAAATAACTCTCAAATTCAACATCAGTTTGATTTAAAAGGTTTGACGATGTACGGCCATAAGGTTAGTTTTGACAATAAAACCATACAAGATCTATCATTTGGCATGAATTGAGAGAATACGGTTTATTGTCCATGTTTCTTCCCCAATTATTGATGGATGGTTAATATCGTGGCAAAAACACTATCAAAAGAACGTGGCGTATTGTCCTTTTTTGCACCACCCCTTATCCGTTATGCATTAGAGCATAGATTTGCCGTCGACAAGCTGTCCAAAATAGTTGGCCAGCATATTGAACAAATAAATTTTCAGTCAGCGGAATTCACTGCTTCGCAAATCATAAGAATGGTAGAAGCGATAGTCGCGGAAACCGAGTATCAACATGTAGGATTGTTGATTGGCGATTCGATTCGTTGCAGTGATCTGGGAATCCTGGGCTACCTCTTGCTGAATTGCAGGAAATTATCTGAAGTTTTTGAAAAATACTCGCAATACTATAAGACCAGAACCAACCAGATGGAACTTAAGTTTCAGGTCAAGGGCGATAAAGTAATTATGCAATGGGATCTGATCCATGATAATTTCAGGAGCATTGAAAAAGTGTTGAAAAACTTTGCAATTGCAGGAGGGGTTAACGTTATTAAAGAACTGACCGGAAATCGTTTTGCAAATTTTAAAGCATATTTCGAATGGCCAGTACCGGAAGATGCTTCTGATTATCAGAGGCTGTTTGGTAACAATGTCTCCTTCAACGAGCCAGGTACCTATCTTGAGTTCGAAAAGGAATACCTAGAAATAGAGATGTGGCCTTCAAACCCGGATCTGCTTTCTATCTTTGAAGATCGTTTGCAAAAAGAATATCTTCTCGTCTATGAAAATAAGGTCTGGACAAAAAGGGTTACAGAGATCTTACAAAGCAATCCGGCTGAATCATTCAGCCTGGAAGATGTTTCATCGAAACTGGGTATGAGTTCGCGAAACCTTCAGCTCAAATTAAGTGAAGAAGGTGTAAAATTCATAGAGCTTAGAATAAATCAACAGATTGAATTGGCGAAAATCCTGATTGAATCAGATCAGAATCCGGTATCCAATGTTGCTTATCTGGTCGGATTTTCAGAGCCGAGTGCATTTTTTAGAATGTTTAAGCGATACACAGGATTGACGCCGACTGAATATCGGTCGGAATATTTAAGCCATAAATCGGAGATTCCTGAAAATCCTGCCGGAGATCCGTAGTTCCCCCTTTTAGCTTCCGCCAACATCAAACAAATATTTTCTGAGCTGCGTCATTTCCATGACTGACAACCACAGCGGCTATGAAAATGGTCCATATAATACCTGCCTCGATTTTATTCGTGTTCTGCCATAGCTTTTTTCACATCAAATCATTGCTGTCTCAATAGAATTAAGTTTATTGTTTCGTCATACTTCCTATCTTTTTTCAATCAAACAAAACAGTACCAGAGATTGTTTTGTCGCAATTCAGGTCAGGTCAACACATCAGGGAAATCGATTATGAGTCTGGAAGTCTATAAACAACTGTCGGAAGTCATGACAAAGCGGGGTGGTGACTTTTTGGGGATGGATATACCCGAATTTTACGCCTTGGTAGAGGTGATGTTCACTCCTGAGGAGGCTGAGGTTAATAATGCACTACCCATGAGGCCAGTCACCGTGGAAGATATGGCTGAATTGATGAATAAAGGTAGAGAAGAACTTGAGCCGATTCTAGAAGCGATGGCAAACAAAGGCTTGTGCCTAGCCGTCGATTCAGATGGAACCCAGTTTTACGAAGGGGCTAGATTTATGCCCGGGATGTTTGAATTTATGTTTATGGCAGGGGGTGTCACCGCACGGGATAAGAAACTGGCCAAACTGCTTTACGATTATCGAACAGCGTATAGGGCCGTCATCCCGAAAGATGAAAACGGCTTCCCCACCTATCGGGTGATCACAGTAGACCGTACGATTGATCCGGATAAGCAGGTTCAAACCCATGATCAGGTGAGAAGCTATGTTGAAGAAAGTGAGTATATTTCTGTTACTCAATGCTTCTGCCGCCATGCCGCTCTACTGAGGGGTGAAGATATTCACGGCATCCCTAACGATGTTTGTATGCAATTTGGAGCAGCTGCCCAATTCACAGTCCAGAGACTTGGCGGCAGGTTGTTAACTAAAGAAGAGGCTATGGATGTGCTTAAACGGTCGGAAGAGGCAGGCTTGATCCACATGAGCTCGAATACCGCAGAAGGGAATATTTTCATCTGCAATTGCGATCGCTGGCACTGTGGTGCAGTAAAAACTGCTTTGTCCATGAGTAAACCCGGTGTCTTCTTTAACTCGGGTTTTGATCCGATTTTTGACCCTGATAGATGCATTGCTTGCGAAACCTGTATCGAGCGGTGCCCCTCGGAAGCACTGACCATGGGTGAAGATGATGTACCGGTGGTGGATTTTGATCGTTGTTTCGGTTGTGCAGTCTGCGCGACTGGCTGCGAAGATGAGGCCATATCGATGGCAAATAAACCGAATTTCCGTGGTGTTCCTCTTGACAGCACAGCCTTGGAAGAAGCCGTTAATACCAGTTTACAAAAATAGAGGGTCATCATCGATCACGGTCCACCAATTGTGAATATGCTTCACAGGAGGTGGATTGGTGATCTAAAACCGGCAGTAAAAATGTTGGTCCTCTCATGCAGAATTTTCAATCAAGTAGAATTGTTCCAGGGAATATTGTTGTATAACAATACAATTGGGGAAATACAATATGACGGTACAAACAACCATATTTACTGCAAAAAAAATTATCACCATGCACCCGGAGAAGCCCTTTGTCACTGCTGTGGCGGTCAAAGACGGGCGGATTTTGGGAGTTGGTGAACTGGAAGACCTCGTGCACTGGATAAAGCAATCGCCTTTTACCCCCTATCAAGTGGATACGACATTTCAGGACAAGGTACTAATGCCGGGACTGGTTGATGCTCATACGCACATAGAGGGTCAGGCATTAAGCTACAGTGGTCATTTTATTGCTCAAATTCCGTGGCCAAAACCGGAAGGTGGATTCTATAAGATTTATTCCACCAAAGGTGATGTTGTGCAGCGGCTGAAAGAACTGGACAGCGAAATTCCACCCGGGGAAGTTCTGTACGGTGTTGGTTTTGACGATAATAAAATGGGGGAAGGATTTCATCGGGAAGAGTTAGATGCAATCTCCACCGAAAGGCCTATTCTGATCTCGAACCACGTGTCTAACCGCTACTGGGTGAACAGCTTCGCGTTGAACAAGTCAGGTATCGGTGAGGGCAACATTCCTAAAGAGTTTGAAACCGATGCTGAAGGAAAACTCACCGGAACCGTAACGAGATCATCAGGTCTGAGAGTGCTCAGTGTGTTTTCCGATCAATTCAAACTGACCGAGCAGACAATCAGCCGTATCTTACCGCTTTTTGCAGCCTCAGGAAATACAACAGTCTGTGAAGCCGGTTTTGGTATTATGAACGGGCTCGACCGTTCAAACCAGCTATTTCAAAACGTGTTTACTGACCCGGGCTTAAAATTGCGGAGTGTCTGTCTCCCATGGGCAGCAGGCAATATCGAACAATCAGGCTCTCTAGATGCTTTTCTTAAGCAAGTCAGCGAAATATCAAAGGAAACCAATGACAAATACCGGATCGGGGCAATTAAACTATATGCTGATGGCTCCATCATTTCACGCAACTCACATATGGGATGGCCTGGATACTGGGACGGTACGCCCCAGGGAGACTGGGAGTGGAGTCCGGAGAAACTGAAGGAGATACTGGTAAAATGTCATGAATACGGATTCTCCACTGCCACCCATGCCAGTAGTGTCCCAGGCATTCAAGCTGTACTGGACGGTGTGGAAGCCGCACAGATAAATCAGTATCGGCCGGATATGAGACATCGAGTAGAACATGCTTTTAATATGAATGAAGCCCAGCTGCGCAAGGCAAAAAACCTGGGGGTTTGCGTCCAGCTTTATCCAATGCAGATCTATTATTATGGTGACATCCACATAAAAATTCAGGGCCCGGACCGGGGCCATAATCTAGCTCCCACAGGAACGGCAAATCGTGTTGGGACCTCCTGGGGATTTCACTGCGACCCGCCGGGAGCACCTCAATTACCATGGGTTAGTGCATGGGCCGCCGTACATCGGAAAACCGAAAGCGGTGTTGTACTGGGACCTGAACAAAGAGTATCTGTTCCGGATGTCCTGAGGGCCATGACCATTGAACACGCCTATCATCTGCACATGGACCATGAAGTCGGCAGTATCGAGTTCGGGAAGAAAGCTGATTTTTGTGTGTTGGAAGCGGATCCGTTGACGATCGATCCGGATGAACTGAAAGACATGCCGGTTTGGGGAACAGTGTTCGAAGGTTCCCCGAATCCAGTATAAAATGCTGGCATGCCACCGAACACAGTTAAACGGCTTAACTGTGGATTTTTTTCCGAAGGGAGAAAGGAAATGATTGACGGCCGTTTTCTCCCACTTTCAAATCTCAAGTAGAGCTAAAATCTGAAAAACCGTAACCAAATCCCAAATCCCTTCAGGAGACAAAAATGAAAAAAGCATTGAGCATCATAACCGGTCTATCCCTGATTTTGATTTTTGCGTGCGCTGCACACGCCAAAAATTTCGTTCTCAAGCACTCCTCGATCACAACAGCAAAAGATCCATGGGGACAAAGCATTATCGAAGCGGCAAAGAAGATAGAAAAAACCACAAACGGAACCGTTAAACTTAAACTTTACATGGGGGGAAGCCTGGGCGCTGGAAATGATGTCATCCGGCAGGTTGCGCGTGGACGGATTGACATGGGTGGTTTTACAGTTCAAAGTGCCGCAGTGTATGTGCCGGAATTGTCCGTGCTCCAGGCACCATTCCTGTTTGACAGCGCTGGGGAAAGGGATTGTGTTCTCGATAACCACATCGGTCCTTTGTTGGACGAAATGTTCATAAAAAAGGGACTTAAATTACTGCAGTATTCCTATGCTGGAACCAATCAGCTCTCAAGCAAAAAGCCGATTATCACACCATCAGATATTAAAAACGTAAAGTTTCGAGCCAGCAATGGAAAGCATTCCATCTTTTTCCTAAAATCAGTTGGCGCCCAGGCCGTTCCGCTACCATGGTCAGACACTGCAGCCGCCCTGCAGACAGGTATGGTCAAAGGGACCGAAGTCTCGCCGCCATCTTACTTTTTCCTGGGCTACGTTAAGCTGACTCCGCACTATACACTGACAAGTCATATTTGGAATCCCGGGTTTTACCTGATTAATCTGAGAACCTGGAATAAAATGAGCAGTTCTCAGCAAAATGCAATGGTATCATCTCTTGAGCCCGCTGCAAGCTTCAGGAAAAAGATTCGAGGAATGGAAGCGTACCTGATAGGTAAATACCAGAAAGAGGGTGGCCCAGTTCATCGCCTGACAGCAGAGCAGAAACAACAGTGGAAAGACATGGTTCAGCCTCATTACGGAAAACTGGTAGATGAAGTTGGCGGCCGTTCCCAAGAGTTTTGGAATTTAATCCAAAAAGGTAAAGTATCCTGCAGCAAATAAAGGAGAACTGAAAATGAAATCTGTTGTAGTGTGTTTAAGGCAGCTTTCCGGCTTTGAAAATATCATTGCTGCCACAGCCTATGGACTGTTATCTGTGGCTGTCTTGGCTGATGTTTTCGCCAGAGAGGTAATGGCTGTACCTGTTGTGGGCCTGCAACGGTTTGCAGTGTATATGACAATCATTGCCGGATTCCTGGGTGTGTCCCTGGCCACAACAGCAGGCTCGCATATTCGCCCGCGCATAGCTGACAACTGGGTGTCAGCAGCCTGGGAGCCTCTCATCAATCGAGCTTCCAGTCTGGTGACCAGTTTGACATTTGGGGTAACTGGATATTTTGCCTGTCTATTCTGGTATACCAATTTCACAATGGGCGAAGTTGCGCCGGTTCTTGACTGGCCGCTCTGGCCGATTCTGATTGTCATTCCCTATGCCTTTTTCTCATCGGCGCTGCGATATCTTCTATATGCGATTTATCCGGAATTGAATCCAACAGGCGCCGAAGAAACGGAGGTGAGATGAACGTATTGATCCTGTTTGCCATCGTTATTCTGCTATTGATTCTGCGGCAGAATATCGTCGCCATCCTGTTGATCGTCGCGGGATATATACACATGGTCTTTGGAGATGGTGTACTTGAGTACATCATCGAAGACATGTATGTGACCATCAATAAGGAAGTGTTCCTTGCATTACCACTGTTTATCCTGTGTGGCAGCGTGATGACGCGTGGGGCCATCGCCCAGCGGCTCATAAATGTGATGAAATCGTTGACCTCCCCGATGCCGGGTGGCATGGCAGTAGCCACGATATTGTCATGCGCGGTATTTGCCGCCATATCCGGCTCATCCCCAGTAACACTCCTGGCCATCGGTGCAGTCATGTACCCGGCCCTGGTCAAAGAGGGGTATTCAAAACCCTTTTCTTTAGGAACGGTTGCCTCAGGTGGAACCCTGGGAATCATCATCCCTCCCTCTATACCGATGATTCTTTACGGCATTGTCACTGAAACATCAATCGTCGGTTTGTTTATTGCGGGTATTATCCCTGGAATATTATTAACGGTAGTACTGAGTAGCTATTGTGTATTGGCTAACCGCAATCTGCCTAGCAAGCCGTGGCAGCGGCAGGAAATAAAACTGGCATTTAGAGAGGGGATCTGGGCAATGCTGATGCCGGCCATTCTATTGGGTGGTATCTATTCCGGTTATTTCACACCGACAGAAGCGGCTGCAGTGGCACTATTTTACTCAATCATCATCGAACTGTTTATCCACAAGGAAGTAAATCTGAAGGATATTTATCAAATTACCATCGAAACAACACGACTGTTGGGGAGCCTGTTTCCACTAGTGGCAGTGGCCATGAGCTTGAATATTCTGCTGACCACACAACAAATTCCCGACATGCTAACCGTCTGGATGACATCAGCGATTGACAACAAAGTGATGTTTATCCTGGGGCTCAATGTACTGCTGTTGATCGTCGGTTGTTTCATGGATACCATCTCGGCATTGTTGATCCTGTCACCCGTTCTTCTCCCGACAGCTGTTGCCTATGGCATTCATCCGATTCACCTCGGTATCATTATGACCATTAATCTTGAAATTGGGCTCTTAACTCCACCGGTCGGTATGAATATTATCGTCGCGATGACCGCTTTCAAGGAAGACTTCTGGACGATAGCCAGGGGAGTGGTGCCGTTCATTGTCCTGATGCTTGGTGTGCTGCTGCTTGTCTCTCTGGTACCGGAAATCTCCATGTTTCTGGTCCGTTAAATCGTGTCGCTCATCTTCTAAAACAAAAAGATGGCGGCCGATTCGATAAAAGCTGAATATCTCTATCCGGCCTACAATTAAAAGGCCGCCCTTGACGAAAGGGTGTTGCCGAATCGTGCGAGTGTCGATGTGAAATCTGCAGTCGGGTGGATAAATACGTCTTCTTATTATAAGGAGACCGGTGGTGTGTGCTTTGTAAACTTATAAATCTTGGATAGAACGCTATTCCCAAAGTTAGGAGATCAAGGATGAAAGGAATAAAACTGACCAATCTGGCGGATATCGAAAAGCTTGAGGAAACACTGTTGGAAGAGCAGCTAACGGCCACCAATACATATGACATGATTAAGCAGGGAGCGGCATTGGATCCGAGTGCTACAGCCATTAGTTTCATGACGACCGGTGAGCAGTACGCAACGCCCATGCAGATCAGTTATGCGGACCTGATAGCCTCGATAAACCGGACGGCCAACCTGTTTCATGATCTGGGAGTCGGGCCCAAGGATGTTGTCTCCTATTTACTGCCAAACCTGCCGCAAACACATTTCGTTCTCTGGGGAGGAGAAGCGGCTGGTATCGTTAATCCGATTAATCCCATGCTGGAAGCCGACACTATTCGCGATATCTGCGAGGCAGCTGGGACAAAGGTCCTGGTGGCACTCGGAGAGCAGGCAGGTAACGATATCTGGCAAAAAGTGGGAAAAATCCGCAAGGATCTACCCAATCTGAAAACTGTGGTCCGCGTTATGGGCTCCAGTGACGAGAAAGAAGGGACTCTGGGTTTCGACGAGGTTCTCCCGAAATACAATGGGGACAAGCTGGATTCCGGTCGTATCTTCGATTCCTCGGATATTGTATCCATGTATCATACTGGTGGGACCACAGGCACACCTAAGTTGGTTTCCCGTACCCACCACAATGAAACGGTAATGATCGCCATACTCAAGACTCTCAGTATTTTAAACCAGAGAGAAGCCCTCATGGGTGGGCTGCCACTCTTTCATGTAAATGGTACCATCGTCACCGGCGGGTTTCCTTTTGCCATCGGTGCCCAAGTAGTGATGATGTCCACAGACGGATATCGTGACCCGACGGTACTTCAGAATTTTTATAAGATAGTGGAACACTACAAAGCAACCTCATTCTCTGCTGTACCGACCATTCTTTCGGTCCTGCTGGATCTTCCCAAAGGTGATGCGGATATCTCCTCCTTGAATTTTGCCCTTTGCGGTGCAGCACCTCTCTCCGTCGAGCTTTTAAACCGATTCGAAAAGCACACCGATATGCGGGTGTTGGAGGGCTACGGTTTAACTGAAGGAACCGCTGTTGCCTCAATCAACCCTGTCCATGGTGAATCAAGAGCTGGATCCATCGGGATTCGACTTCCTTATACGCAAATGGATGTTTTTATTAGGGAAGGGGGAGGAGTAAGGCAGGCCAATGTGAACGAAATCGGGTCCATCTGTATCAAAGGGCCGACGGTTTTTAGCGGCTACCTTGAGGAAAGCAAAAACAAGGATATCTGGATGAAGGAGGGTTGGTTCGATACCGGGGATCTGGGACGTAAAGATACCGACGGGTATTTCTGGCTGACCGGCAGGGAAAAGGATTTGATTATCCGCGGTGGACACAATATAGACCCGTCGGCCATCGAAGAAGCCTTGTTTAAAATGGATGGGATTCAAAACGCTGCAGCTGTGGGAAGCCCTGATCCGCATTCTGGTGAAGTTCCGGTCGTATTTGCACAGTTGCGTGACGGATCGGATATTTCGACCGATCAAATCATGGAACATTTACAGAATGAAGTCGGTGAGCGAGCGGCCATTCCTAAGAAGGTCTATATTGTCGATGAAATTCCGCTGACAGCTATCGGTAAAATTTTCAAACCAACGCTTCGGTATGAGGCTATCCGCGATGTATACGAGAGTGCCATCACGAATCTCGGGGACAGCATAACATCTGCAGATGTAACCGCCCGAGCGGATGATCGTCACGGTACACTAGTTGAGATCACAGTCAAACCTTCCGAGAACTCTTCGAAAAAAGAGGTGGAAGAACAGATTAAGGTCGCATTAGCACGGTATACGGTCCAATACCAGGTCGAGTTTGTTTGAATTGAGCGTATTTGAAAATCAAAAACCCTGAATTGATATTTTACCTCTGATAAGAGGGGATAAAGCCTAATAATGATAGGAAAATTTATATGACTGGCTCAAAAAACAGTAGAAAAATTGATTCTTTGTCTTTAGATGAACTTCCTTTTCTTAGTGGACTGCAAAAGGAATTTGACAGTGTTGCTGAAATGATTGTTGCGCGGGCAAATGAGATCCCGGATCGGTGTTGCGTGAAATATTATGACCGTAACATAAGCTATGCCCACCTCAATGAAAATGCGAATCGCGTTGCTCATTTTCTTAAACAAAAAGGTGTGGAGAAAGGGGATATTGTATCACTGATGATACTGAACTCACCTGAGGTATATGATTGCATGTTTGGTATCCAAAAAATCGGCGCTGTGGCTGGATTAATCAATTTCGCACTCAAAGGACCTGAAATTGCGTATGTACTTGATGATTCAAAACCAAGTATTGTTTTTGTCAGTAGTGAGTTCATGACTGATTTCTCGAAGGGATACGAGATAGCAGAACACAAACCAATTGTTGTTGAGGTGGAAACAACTGTCGAACACTCTGCAAAATTGGCAGAAACAACTCTCGCAGAGATTCACAATACTTATCCAACTGATGAAGCCCTGGTTGCCCAACAAGCGGATGATCCTTTTCTTTTGCTGTATTCATCGGGGACCACTGGTCGACCGAAAGGTATTCTGCTGTCCAATAAGGGGCAGCTGTCTATCTGCCGCGATATGACCTGCCTGGGTTTGGTTCAAGGCGGAGACGTCATGCTGATTCTGTTGCCGATGTTCCATAGCAATCCGATTTGTGTCTGGACATTCTCCATGATTTTTGCTGGGCAAACCTTATGTATTCGGTCAGCATTTTCACCAGGTGATTTCTGGTCATCGATTATCGAAAACCAGATTACCATCCTGATGGGTGTCCCTGCCATGTACAACTATGTTTATTATTCAGTCGATCCATCAACTCTTGATATGTCCGCGTTGAAACTGAAGTGGGCCTTTTGTGGTGCTGCACCGTTGTCCGTTGATTTAATCCACGGATTCAAGGATAAATTTAACGTTGATATCATAGAGGGGTATGGATTAACCGAAGTCACGGGTGTCAGTACTGCCAATCCACCACTGGGAAGTCGTCAAGTCGGCTCAATTGGATTACCGCTCCCTGGGCAGGAAATTGAAATTATGGATGATTCTCTCAACGGGCTCCCTGCCGGAGAACGTGGGGAAATCTGCATCAGAGGAGAAGCAAACATGATCACCTACCTGAATAAACCGGAAGCAACAGCTGAAACGATACAAGATGGATGGCTACGGACCGGGGACATTGGATATGTTGATGATGACGGTTTTATATATATTGTGGACCGGAAAAAGGACATGATCAACCGCGGAGGCGAGAATATCTATCCCCGGGAGATCGAAATCGTGCTGGAAGCTCACCCGGATATTACCGCTGTCGCAGTGGTCGGTATTCCTGATGAAGCACTGGGAGAAAGAGTAAAGGTGGTGATTGAACCCAACCCCAGCCACTCACAAGATCACCCTCGTCGACCCCCTGAAAAGAAAACTCAAACCGTTTACCAGATACCTTGCCATCAATTTCTGATTGGACAGCCCCGAATTCAAACCGTCCACCACCGTCTTCATCGATTTGGATATAGGCCTGTCCATCCATGTTGAAAAAATCTTCATCCCACGTATCCATTTCGGAGATGTGCCACTGTCCAATAAAGGGGGAGGGTTTTATAGCCAAAATCGGTTGTTATTAAATGGCCATTAATGGATTCATGCGAAATTGCAAAGTGTCACGTCAACAGGTAAGTCAAAACGGCTATTCAGCGAGACATTGCTATAGAGGATATGCTTCCATCCCGGCTGCCATTGCACCCTTTATGGTTCCATCCTCTAAACCCATGCCGGGAAAAAACAATTCATCAGGATCATAGTTTTCATTCGAGTACTTGAAAATAGCAAATCTCCATCCATTGAAATCACCAGTGAATTTCAGGCGACAAATCTTTGTTTCCACACTATATGACCAACGGGTCCGTTTACCCTCATATAGAAACCTGTAACCTTCTGTTTGAGAAATTTCACTGTAGACACTACAAGAAACCACCATACTGGCAACAGAGATCGCAACCAACCCCAGATCATAGTTGTGTTTCTTCATCAGCTCGTCAGTAACATACTCTGACCACTCATACGGAGCTGAGAGTTGGAAGAAAAAGGCTTCTGAAGCAGATTCGAACTGTGAGATCCGGTCGATGACTTCAAGTAGCGACTCTTCATCATTAATATTACCCAGACTCATCTCTGCCTGTACCTGCCAGACACAATCTCGGATGTGAAGCTTGTAGGCCAGAAATCGAAGATCATCTTGGTTGTCATCCACCGCATACCCCCTCGACCAATTCACTCAGGCAACTGAAAGAGTGGCAAAGCCCTGAGAATCTAGGCCAGCTTTACAAACAGTACAAGAATCATCCGAAAATCAGGTGGAAGAATTCTACCGGACAGTTAACTTGCAAATAGTTACCATGAGGGTTGGACTAAAAACTGAAGACCATGAATTCCACGGAATTCAGTTATTTTATGGAAAGCATTTCGAACAGTGAACCAGAGGAGAAGAACAATGGGAAAAGCAACTCGTTTAGAAAAGAAATACCAAGTCCATTTAAATCAACGAAAGCTATCCTGTGATTCTTACCATGTTCCCCAAATTAAACCTGAATTCTGAGACTCAAATCCAAATTTGAGCCTTGTTTTCTTCAAAATTCTGATCGATACCTTGACACACGAAAACCATGTTCTTATCATCCAACCATTTTCTGCTTGTAACCATTACAAGTAAAGGTTTTAGAGAGAATTTTACTTTTTTTACCCCAAGAGTATTGACATTTTTCGTTATTATGCTAAAAATAAGATGTAATACAAGTTAATTATTTTGTATCACATGATAGAAAAAATCTTTCACTCCTCTGGGGTAGCTTTCCAAGTACGAATTAAATAGCTATCGATAAAGGTTTTCAAAGTTAAAAAAGTTGTTCGCAGGGGTTTCAGGTAATAGTTACCTGGTAGTAGCAATAAAGGAGAAAGTTATCGTAGGTGATCAACAGAAAGTTGATGCAAACTGGTGCTGGCATTATTACATTTGAGCAAATCTACGTAAATGGTGGACTGTACGTGTCTGTATGACCGCAACCATCGGGAATTATCCAGCGACAGCTCTCACCCCGTCACAGCCTTTAAACAGAGGGATAGATAAAATTTGTTAATAAGGCGCGCATTAAACAACGCATTATTGAACTAAGTCGTGAAGGAGTATAGAAATGGCCAAGTTTTTGGATATTATAAACACAACACCGTCAAAAGAAGTTAAATCTGACTCTGCAGACTGGGACGCTATTGGAAAACCTGTAATTAGGCAGATGTACCGACACTTAAATCTTATCAGAGTTTTTGAAGAAAAAGTAATTGAATTGCATAATCAAGGGCTGGTCCATGGTCCTGCCCATACAAGCATTTGGCAGGAAGCAGGGGCTGTTGGTAGCATAGCTCAGCTTCGGAAAAGTGATCAAATTACCGGTTCTCACCGAGGGCATCACCAGTTTCTTGCCAAAGCTCTGATGTATGTTGATGGTGATTTAAAGACTGCGGTTGACTACAAGGTGAGCACTGAAGTTGAGAATATGCTGCAAAGATCACTTGCTGAAATTATGGGTTTGGCGCAGGGGTATTGCAAAGGTCGTGGAGGATCAATGCATTTGCGATGGTCAGAGGCCGGAGCACAAGGTACCAACGCGATTGTAGGAGGCGGAGTTCCAATTGCAAACGGTCTTGCATGGGCTAAAAAACAACAGGGTAAAGGTGATTGTGTTTTTACTTATCTAGGAGACGGAGCTGTGAATATCGGCTCTGTTGCTGAATCAATGAACCTTGCCGGGGTATGGAAACTACCGATCTGCTTTTTCATTGAAAATAATGGTTATGCGGTTTCCACCAAGCTGGAGGAGCAAACAGCTGAGAAGAGGTTGGCTTTTCGAGGTCTTGCCTATGGTATCCCATCATTTGGTGTTGATGGTATGGATCCAGTAGCTGTCTATATGGCCGTAAAAGAAGCTTTGAAGATTATGCGTTCCGGAGGAGGATCAACAATCATTGAAGCTGAAGTTTATCGACTTTTCCACCACAACGGAGGTATCCAGGCAAGTGCATTTGGTTACCGTTCGAAAGCCGAGGAAAAAGAGTGGGCAGATCGCGAACCCCTGGCTGCAATGACGAAGAAATTGTATGATAGGGGTTGGCTAAAGAAGGGTGAAGGAGAAGAAATCTCTAGTCAATCCAAAGAACTACTGAATCGTATCTCGGATAACCTAACTGAGATGGTGGGAAAAAAACGAGTAATCATCCCATCTTTATGGCCGGATCCAAGCTTTTGTGATGTTGGTATTCGCGGTGATATGTCTGAATTTGATGGAAGTATACGTTTTGAGGAGCAGGAAACGTTTTCCGGGGAATTAGCAGAACGGAATTATCTCGAAATAGTCCCGGAGGTTATGGCCAGACGGATGGAAACAGACGAGCGTGTTTTTTGTCTAGGAGAAGATATTCATCGTATGAAAGGGGGCATTCACGGTGCAACAAGAGGGCTGGCCGAGAAGTTTCCGGACCGTGTTTTACCAACTCCGATCGCGGAACTCGGTTTCACTGGCCTTGCCGGCGGGGTGGCAATGGAAGGTACTTACCGCCCAGTAGTAGAATTAATGTTTCCCGATTTTTCCTTGTGCGCTGCTGATCAGCTGTTTAACCAGATAGGAAAGTCTCGTCATATGTTTGGTGGCGAAGCTAACATGCCGATCGTTGTACGTACCAAAACGTCATTTGGAACGGGCTATGGCGCACAACACTCTATGGATCCGGCCGGACTATACACTCTTTGGCCCGGGTGGAGGATCGTGGCACCATCAACTCCCTTTGACTATGTCGGCTTAATGAACAGTGCTCTCCTGTGTGAAGATCCCGTTTTGGTGATTGAGCATGTGGATCTCTATAATTCCAACGGCATTGGTCCGGTGAGTGACCTAGACTATTACATTCCTCTTGGAAAAGCCAAGGTCGTTCTTAAGGGGAGTACTTTTACAGTTCTAACATACTCGGCGATGACACCTTTAGCGCTAGAAGCAGCAGAAAAAATGGGACTAGATGTCGAAATTATTGACCTGCGTAGTCTGGATCGAGCCGGCCTGGACTGGGAAACAATTGGTGAAAGTATTAAAAAAACCAATAACGTAGTTGTGTTGGAACAAAATCCTTTAACCGTTAGCTACGGGGAAATGGTGTCAGATGAAATTCAGCGTAGATATTTTGATTACCTGGACCAACCGGTCCAACGCATTCATGGTGGAGAGGCTGCCACTAGTGTGTCTAAGGTCCTAGAGCGTGCGGCTTACGTAGGCAGTGAAGAAATCACTACCGGTTTTGAGCTGGTCTTGAGAGAAATGGGTCAGCCTTTTAATAGTGCTGGATAAAATCTATTAAAAACTCGATGTGCTTGTAGCTCGAGAGAAGGTTCATCTTCGATTCTTAATTCAGAAATTGAAATTTCTCCGAGTTTAAAGGGGCTGAAAGCATACAGAACAATATCATCAGCACCCAGCAGAATCATAAGGAAAAAAATGACTATTCAAATCTTAATGCCGGAACTCTCTTCAGAAAATGAAGAAGGTCTCTTGGCAAAATGGTGCGTTAAAGAAGGTGATGCTATTAACGTAGGCGATGTTATAGCTGAAGTTGAAATGGACAAGGCCACTCTGGAAATAGAGGCCGTCGATAAAGGTATACTAGGAAAAATCATCATTCCTGAAGGAACTGAAGGAGTAAAAGTAGGAGAGACGATTGCCGTGTTGTTGGAAGACGGCGAAGATGAAATTGCGCTTTCAGATTGGATTATAACCTCACCTACTGCTGAGTCAATCCCTGATGAGAAACAAGCACCAAAAGCTGAAACAAAAGCTGTAGCAGCTCAGGTAACAAAGAGCGAAGTCCGTATCTTTTCAAGCCCACTGGCACGGCGTATTGCAGTTCAGGAAGGTATTGACATGAAAAATATTTCCGGCTCCGGCCCGCGTGGTCGCATCGTTAAACGCGACATTGACGCTGCAATTGCGGACGGGGTTGCTAATACCGATGCTACAGCACCGGCGCAGCAGCCTCAATTACCTGAAGCGAAAAGCAACACTACCACTATAGATGATTCACTGTTGAGGCTCTTGCCTGGATATGAGATTCTGCCAAATTCAAATATGCGCAAGACCATTGCCAAGCGTTTGACAGACTCTGCCCGCGATGTCCCCCACTTCAACCTGCAAGTGGATGTGGAAATCGACAAGCTTCTCGATTTACGCAAGGAACTTAACTCACGTGATGGTGCTGATTACAAGCTTTCCATTAACGATTTTATCATAAAAGCAACCTCACTGGCCCTGACCCGTGTACCTGAAAGCAACGTTGCCTATGTTGACGATGCTATCCTGAAATTTAAACAGGTCGACATGGCCATCGCAGTTGCTGTTAAAGGTGGACTAATTACACCGATTATTAAAGATGCCGCTTCCAAGGGCCTGGCAACTCTGGCGAGAGAAGCTAAAAAACTAGCTACCCGCGCGCGTGACGGCAAACTGTCCCCTGAAGAATATCGTGGAGGTACCTTCACCATCTCCAACCTCGGTATGTTCGGGATCAAGAGTTTCAACTCTATTCTCAATCCACCCCATGGTGGTATCCTGTCTGTCGGTGCCGCCGAACAACGCGCGATAGTCAAAGACGGCGCGTTATCGATTGCGACGGTCGTCAGCCTGGTACTCGCTGTTGACCACCGCTGCATAGACGGTGCTACCGGAGCGGCAATGATGAGGGAACTCAATGCGCTGATTGAAGAACCGATTGCTTTGATGCTCTAAATAGAAAAGGAGAATGAAAATGCCTGATACTCAATTTGACGTCATTATTGTAGGCGCTGGTCCCGGTGGTTATGTAGGAGCAATTCGTGCTTCGCAACTGGGGCTGAAAACAGCTCTGGTTGAAGCCAATCACCTTGGTGGTATTTGCTTGAACTGGGGCTGTATTCCAACTAAGGCTTTGTTACGTTCTGCTGAAATCTATGAGCATATGAAACAAGCTGCCAATTTTGGTCTTGGTGCGAAGGAAATCTTTTTTAATTTGCAAACAATCGTAGAACGTTCCCGTGCCGTATCCAAACAGTTGTCAAGTGGGATTGGTTACCTTCTGAAGAAGAACAAAGTTAAGCTGTTCGACGGTTACGGGAAGCTTCTGGGCTGCGGGAAGCTTGCCGTTGAAAGAGATGGCAAAGCTTTTACTTCGCTATCTTCCAAACATATCATTATAGCCACCGGTGCTCGTGCCAAAACTTTTCCTGGGCTGGAGCCGGACGGCAAACAGGTTTGGACTTATAGGGAAGCTTTGGTTCCAAAAGAAATACCCCATTCTTTGCTGGTGATCGGTTCTGGGGCAATTGGGACTGAGTTTGCAAATTTCTTCCATACCTTCGGTGCTGATGTTACTGTAGTTGAAGCCCTGGATAATATTATGCCGATGGAAGATGCTGAAATTTCAACATTTGCCCGGAAGCAGATGGAAAAACGTGGCTTGAAATTCAAAACCAGTACTGTTGTGAAGAAATTAGACAAGGCTGTTGATGGTGTTACAGCAATCCTGGAAAAAGACGACAAACAGCAGACCATTAAGGTTGACAAGGTGATCACTGCTGTAGGCGTTGTTCCAAATGTTGAAAACATCGGTCTTGAAGCAGCTGGCGTTAAGCTTGATCAACATGGATTCATCTCCATTGACGGTTACTGCAAGACTTCAACTGACGGAGTTTACGCCATTGGTGATGTTGCCGGTGCGCCGTGCCTAGCTCATAAAGCATCCCAAGAAGCTATTATCTGTGTTGAGAGAATAGCAGGCGTTGAAAATGTTCACCCATTAGATAAAGAGCTGTTATCTAGCTGTACCTATTGTGAACCGCAGGTTGCATCTGTCGGTTTGACGGAGAAAGCTGCAAAAGAAAAAGGTTACAAGGTAAATATCGGACGCTTTCCATTCTCTGGCAATGGGAAGGCGATTGCCCTGGGAGCATCGGAAGGTCTGGTTAAAACGGTGTTTGAAAAGAAAACTGGGGAGTTGCTCGGTGCCCATATGGTTGGTGCTGACGTCACCGAACTCATCCAGGGATTTGGAATCGCCAAAACCCTTGAGACGACGGATGAAGATTTGATACACACAATTTTTCCGCATCCGACCCTGTCGGAAATGATGCATGAATCTGTCCTCAATGCTTGTTCCAGTGCAATACATGTTTAGTTGAAGAGTCTTTCAGCTGCGTTTTGCAGATGCGTTTCTGCTACATGATATGCTTTTTCGGGGTCCTGATCCCTGATGGCTTCAAAAATTTGCCTGTGCTCAATTTGAGTCGGACCATAGTCCCCAGATCGCTTCTCCAACCTTATGTCGTGGGTATGTCGTATGAGTTTTCGAATTCCATTTTCAAAGAAATCACTTAGGTCGCAATATAACGGATTATGGGTTGCCTCGAAAATGGCACGATGGAATAAATAATCCTCTTCATGACCTAACTGGTCGTCAGCAAATGCATATTCCATATTCAGAAGTTCTTTCTCAATTTTTAACAGGTCCTTTTTATTTCTGTTTGTAGCAGCCAATTTGGCAGCTGCGGATTCAAAGGCAATAAGGACCTCAAGGATCTGGCGGGATGTCTCCATGTCACCCGTGTGCGGGGAATTTGCACGAATGAAGGGTGCGATACCAGCTTTCATAGAGACAAAATGCCCTTTCCCATGCTCTGGCCTGGTAAGTCCTTTGGAGTATAGCTTCGACAATGCTTCTCTTACAACAATTCTGCTCACAGAGAATTGTCCGCACAGTTCTTTTTCACTGGGCAGCTTGTCACCTTCTTTCCACTCTTTTGATACAATTTGCTCTTCAATCCACTCCATAATTTTTTCGGAGAGAGACCTCTTGGTGTTTTGTGTCATCTATTACAATAACCTTGTGTAGTTTTATGTTTGCTAAGTAACTTTAAGTTGTGGAATATACCATGGTTCTATTAAGACGAAACGATTAGCCGACATTGTCAAGATTCTCAGCTAACGTAAGTTTCGTTTTTTTGCCACTTGTTTTTTGTGTAAATGTAATCGTACTTGACAATGTCAACTCCGTAGTAAAGTGAATCGGTGGTTAAGAAGAAACTTCTAAACCAATCTCGTATTCACCTGTCTGACGGTTCAATGATAGAATCAGTAGTCTAAAGTAGGCAATACAACTTAAGATGATAAGTATGAATTAAGTCATCAAGGATGATGAGTATATATAGCTCATTAGACAACAACGATGCCCCACTAGTTGAACACTTAACATCATAGTGTAGTTGTATTACAATTGGAACGACTTGTAAAGGATAATGATTATTGATCATTATGCAAGAGGATTCACAACAGTAATTTTCAGTGTCATCCGATTTGTGTTTGCTGTTACCAAGTTTAAGAGAGTGAGTGAAAAGGCGATTTCCATCCAGAATTTACTTAAAATTTTCATAATTATTAACCCCCTCCTCATAGTGTATTCAACTGAAAATTCGAATGATCGTAAATAAGGTTCCTTGAATTAAAAGTTCGTTTCAAGTCAGAAATTTTTTTACCATCAATCCTTGGAAAGAAAAACGCCAATTGCTGTCTACTTTGAAAACCTGTCTTTAAAATCTGGGCAGGTTTCATGAAGCAGAAATATACATAAAAACGGTTCTCATCTGTCTACAAAAGGGGTCCACTTCTATATTCAAGAAAAAAACAAGAGGATCGTAAAAAAAGTATTGACATTTTTCGTTACTATGGTAAAAAAAACTTGTAATACAAAATTATTTAAATGTATAACAAGCTTTAAAAAATCTTTCATTCCTTTTGTGACGGCTTTTCAAGTGCTAATTATGTGGCTGTCGATAAAGATTTCTAACGCTAAAAGGAATGTTCGTCGGGGCTTAAGGTAAAAAAACTTTTCTTTTGTGCTTGAAGATAATACTCCTCAACTAACTATGATATGACGATAAAAGAATTTGAAGCGACCTGGCACCATGTTGCGATCGCTGTTCAGGATATGGAAGGCATGGTTGACTTCTTGACCAGAAATTTTGGATTTACAGTAGCCTGGGACCATGAGCACCGGTCCGGGGCAATGATGGACGCCGTCGTCGGTTTGAAGGACGTTGATGCCCATATTGTCATGTTAGAAGGGTTTGGTGTCCAGATTGAACTGTTTCATTATTGGAATCCGCAAGGTCAGAACGCGATGCCTGAGCGGCAGTGTGATTTTGGAATAACGCATTTTTGCCTCTCGGTAAAGCAAATTCACAAGGCATATCAGGACTTGTGTAAAAAAGGGGTGACCTTTAACTGTCCTCCGCAGAGTCTCAGGGAAGGTGTCTGGGTAACTTATTTGAAGGGTCCTGAAGGTTTGACCATCGAACTAATGGAATATGAGTGAAATAGAGATAACCATGCGATGTAAAGACAAGGTGGCCATCGTGACCGGTGGCGCAAGTGGCATTGGAAAGGCAATCGCCCTATCCCTGGCCAAAGAGGGGGGTAAGGTGGCCGTCTGGGATGTAAATGAGAGGCTGGCTCTAGAAACGATGACCGAGATTGAAGCTCACAGCGGAGAGGCCATCTTTTCGCGGGTGGATGTGTCCTGCGGCACGGATGTAAAAACGGCCACAGACACAGTGCTGGAGAGATGGGGGTGGATCGATATCCTGGTGAATAATGCCGGAATTTGTAATGTGACGCCCATCGAAAAAATCACCGAAAGCGAGTGGGATGGCATGCTGGCGGTAAACCTCAAAGGCACCTTTCTATGCTCCCAGACAGTCATGTCCACTATGCAGCAACAAAAAGGGGGGCGGATCATCAATATGGGGTCGATTAGTGGTAAAACGGGGGGTATTCCCACCGGTGCCCATTATGCGGCCTCCAAAGCGGCTGTGATCTGTTTTACCAAATCCCTGGCCCGTACCATGGCACCTTATAATGTCACGGTTAATGCCATCGCTCCAGGGGTAATAGAAACCGAGATGACGCATGCCATCACTAGTGGCAATTGGGACAGTTACCTGTCTACCATTCCTCTAAAACGATTGGGGACGGTCGCAGATCTGGCCAAAGTGGCGCTATTTCTGGCTTCGGATGATGCCGCCTATCTGACCGGCGAAATTATTGATGTTAACGGTGGTCAATTAATGGACTGATTCGAAAGGAGAGCATCATGCAAGCATTACGGAAACTGTCACATGGACATGATCGGGTGGCGGTGGTTGATGTGCCTGAACCACAGGCAGGGGAGGGACAAGTCGTTGTGAAGGTTGAACGAGCCGGGGTTTGCGGAACCGACATTCATATTCTGCATGACCAGTATTCAAAAGTTCGACCCCCGGTAACCCTAGGGCATGAGTTTGCGGGAAGTATAGCTGAGGTCGGCCCCGGTGTTCAGAACTGGCGAGCCGGAGACAGGGTGGCTGTAGAAAGCGAGGCGCACCATTGTGGTTTGTGCCGGGATTGCCTCTCCGGTTTCACTAACCTGTGTTCTGAGCGTTTGGCTTATGGCTCTACCAGTGACGGTGGGTTTGCCTCTTATGTGGCCGTCAGGGCATCCGCGTTGCACCTCTTACCGGAAAAGGTCACTTTTCAGGAAGCCGCTCTCAGCGAGCCATTGGCTGTTGGTGTTCATGCTGTGATGGAGTGTGGGAATATAAAAGCCGGAGACTGGGTGCTGGTTACCGGACCGGGTCCGATAGGTCTGATCGTGCTTCAAGTACTCAAATCTTTAGATGCGAGGGTAATCATTACCGGTACTGAAAAGGACGAACATCGGCTTGAAATTGCTGTCGGCATAGGAGCGGATTATGTTCTCAGGGTTGACAGGGACAACCTTCACGATGTGATCCTGGATCTTACGGATGATGTCGGGATTGATACCGCGTTCGAATGCTCGGGCACATCCTTTGCTCTGAATGATTGCCTGTCGTCGGTCAAAAGGCATGGTCAAATTATTCAAGTGGGTCTGTTCGGGCGCGCTGTAGAAACCGAATTGGATCAGATCGCGTTGAAAGAAATCATGTTAACAGGCGCTTTCGCCCACAACCATAGAACTTGGATTAAAGCCATGGATTTGATTGAAAATAAAACAATTGATCTGAAAACGCTTATATCAGGTGAGTTTCCACTCAGCGATTGGCGGGAGGCGTTTCAGATATCGGAAGAAGGCAAAGGGATCAAATATCTCCTTTGCCCAAACGATTAACATAAATCATGAAAAACAAACTGGAACACCATTATTAAACTGTTTACGGAGATTTTGAATCCGAACTTCGCTCTATTGGAAGAATGCCTGACATTCCAGTAGAAAAAATAAACTGAAAAAGAGTCTGCCATGAAAACCATGCAAAAAGGATTGAAGCGGTTCAATGACTCCACCATCTGGCTTTGCAACCAGGTTGAAATTGCGCTGATTGCACTGATGATGATTGTCATTCTCATACAGGTGTTTTTCCGTTACGTGCTGAATAACTCCCTGGTCTGGCCTGAAGAAACCGCTCGCTTCTTAATGGTCTGGATGACTTTTATTGCAGCCCCTATCGCTTATCGAATGGGGTTAAATGTTTCGCTGGATTTCGTCCTTGGCAAACTCAAGGGACGGATACATACCTTTCTTATGGTGCTGATTCAGATCGGAGTTTTGGCCACCCTGATCATATTGTTCCAGAAGTCATTGGGAATGGTCGAAAGGGGAGTCTTGATCGATGCCACATCAATTCCTATTAAACTGGGCTACATTTACATCAGTATGCCCATTGGTCTGTTCCTGACATCCATGGTTAACATCGAAATACTTTTAAATTCCCTGGGTCTCCTGGTCATAGGTAATTCGGAGTACGAAGTACAACATCTTGAACTTTCTGGAGAATAGGAGAATTTATGTCATTATTATTCTTTTTGTTGTTTCTAGCATTGATGATCTTAGGCGTACCCATTGTATTTGCTCTTATCCTGGCTCCCGCAATCAGCCTGATGGTGGAAGGTAAAGATGTTTTTCTCCCATTTCTTATCCAACGTTTGTACAATGGAATCGACAGTTTTCCGCTGATGGCGATACCTTTTTTCATCCTTGCCGGTGAGGTAATGAACGCGGGAAAGATTACAGAGCACCTGGTCAACTTCAGCAAGGCCCTGATCGGTCATTTCAGAGGTGGTCTGGCCCAGGTGAATATTCTGTCCAGCATTCTTTTCGCGGGGATGTCCGGTTCTGCAGTAGCTGATACGTCAGCCCTCGGCTCCATGCTGATCCCTGCCATGGAAAAGAATGGCTATTCCAGAAAGTTCTCGGCCGCAGTGACCGCTGCCTCGTCCGTTATTGGCCCCATTATCCCTCCCAGCGGCATTATGATCATCTATGCCTATATCATGAATGTTTCTGTTGGGGGTTTATTTGCTGCAGGTATGATCCCGGGGCTCATGGTAGGTTGCGGATTAATGGGAATCACCTGGTATCTTTCCAAAAAAAGGAATTATCCGGTAGCAGGCAGGAGAGCCACGCTTAAGGAACGGGCTGTAGCAACCAAGGATGCATTCTGGCCGCTATTGACACCCATCATTTTAATTGGCGGAATCCTGACTGGTGTCTTCACTCCTACAGAGGCCGCCGCTGTAGCAGCAGGATATGCCCTGCTCGTCAGTCTGTTTATCTCACGCTCATTGAAATTTGGAGATCTGCCCAAGGTTTTGAGAGAAGCCGCAATTTCTTCCGGCGTCATTCTGCTTCTGGTGGGAGCCGCCATGTCATTTTCTTCCATCGTCACCCTCTCCGGGGCAGCTGGTTATCTAACCAATCTCGTCCTGATGGTCAGTGATAATCGCCTGGTTATTCTTTTCCTGTTCAATATCCTGCTGTTTTTCGTGGGGATGTTCCTGGATGCCGGGCCGGCTATTCTTATACTAGGCCCCGTCCTCGGCCCAGTGGCTGCAGAGATGGGAGTGGATCCTCTCCATTTTGCTGTGATCATGTGTGTCAATGTCACCGTAGGGCTGGCTACACCTCCTATGGGTCTGATCCTGTTTGTTGCTTCCAGCTTAAGCAAGGAGAGTATCGAGGATATCACCAGGGAGATCCTGCCCTTTCTTGCCGTGGAAGTCATTGTCATTTTCCTGATAACCTTTTTCCCGCCCTTGTGTCTTTTTATCCCTCATTTACTGGGCTTTGGAACTTAAAACAGGAAATTGTAAACACCATTGGAAAGCCAGCCATGAAAAAAAGTAAAGAGACTGGAGTTGACAACTTGATCATCTGCACTCCCAATTCCATGGAAATTTCGCCGGGTGAAGGGAGGACCGTTCCGGGTGAGCAAACCCGCATACCCGAGCTAGATCAAGGACAGCGGACATAATGGTGTAACATTTTATGAGCATGTCAACTTTGCAAATAATCTCAAAGGTGAAAAAGCCGATACCGCCACCGTAGAAGAAGGATTCTGGTCCATTGTTGTTGGATCTGCAGCAGTTTTGGATTTTATATGGATTTCCTGCTGTTTTATTCATTCAAAAAGGGTGATGTCTTCTCTCCAACTGACCCCTTTTTTTTCAGAAATATCAAACCAAAGGGAGGATAGTTAAAGAGGGGAGATTCTGATTTTTCAAATCAATTCTACGTTTATTGATACAAAAAGGAGGAGAGAATGAAAAAACATTGGATGATGCTGATCGCCTTAATCGCCGCAATCATTTCTTTTGTGATTGTGTCACCGGCTATGGCCGCCAAATACACCATCAAAATCGGACTCGTTGCCAATACCGCGGATGAGGATTATGATGGCTCATTGGTTTTCAAAGATTTTGTGGAATCTCAATCCAACGGACAGATTGCAGTTGAGATCTACCCCGGAGCTCAGCTTTGCGGTAACATGCGGGAATGCGTCGAATCCCTGCAGGCGGGTATTATTGAAGTGACCATTACAACTGTCGGTGGGGTCGCCAATATTTATCCTGAACTCCAGGTTATGGACATCCCCTACATGTTCAGAGACGACCGGACAGCAGAATGTGTGCATGACGGGCCTTATGTAAAGGAAATGAGAAGAGATATCCTTAAAAAGGTTAAGAATATTCGCCTGATGGCTATCAGCAATGCCGGTGGATGGCGAAATTTCGCTACTGTCAACAAACTGATTCGCACACCTGCAGATGTTAAGGGGCAAAAAATCAGAACTATTAAAGCAGATATCCAGATTGAAATGGTTAAACTCCTGGGTGGAAATCCCACCCCAGTCGCCTGGCCTGAGGTATACACTTCACTGGCCACCGGTGTGGTTGAAGGTACGAAAAACGGTATTACCGATATTGTCGGGATGAAGTTTCAAGAACACCTCAGGTATATCACACTGGACGGACATGCGTACGTGGCAGGTTTGTGGTGGATGAGCGATAATGCTTTCAAGAGTTATCCAAACGATCTGAAAAAGGTGGTTTTGGATGGATTCGTTCATCTGACGCAAGTGACAAGGGCTTTTCCCAAAAGACGTCAGATTGAAGCCTATGAAACATTCAGGAAGGCCAATGGAACTGTTTACGTTCCTTCTGCATCAGAAAAGAGAATGTTTCAGAAAGCGGTTAAGCCTTTGAAAGGCTGGTTTACCGACAAGTTCGGCAAGAAGCCTCTGGTTCGACTGGAGACCCGCGTTGCTGAATGCGAGCGATCCATTGATTCAAGCTATGCATCTGAAATGCAATAGCGTTCTACCTCGATGGGACACATCATGTGTCCCATTATCTTTGAATGCGTTGGTTTCTTGGGATGATAAGAATTGAATCTGGTTTCGAACAACAGGAATTGACTTTACAACTTCATAGTATCTATCATCCTCGACTGCAGAAGGAACCCCAGTTGGATTCGTAAGAATTTGATGGAAATAGAGGCAAAAAAACTTGAATCGCAGGGAGAGGGGCATGCGGTGGGGAACGGAAAAGCGGTATAAAATCCTTTTGGAAATAACCAACACGGTTATCACAAATACATCCAGGAACGACTTCTTCAAGACGCTTGCGCGGGAGCTGAAAAAGCACTTCAACCATGATCGTCTCAGCATTTTTCTCTATGATGATGTCAGTAAATTATTGACCCATTTTACAGGTGCTGACGGCGTTCAACCGGAAGCGATTTCCGACAAGGTCCGACCACTGGCGAGGGGTGTAATCGCCAACATGGTTATTCAATCTCAGAAACCTGTCATCATTAAAGACCTGACGAGTTATGCCGATCACGCGACGGTCAGTTCTATGGTAGAAGCCGGGCTCAAGGCAACCATGGCTTTTCCCTTGATTGTCAGGAATCACATCCTGGGCACGCTTCACTTCTCTTTTGAAAAGGTCCCGAATAATTTATCAGATCTATCAGATATACTTGGGGAGGTTTCCAACCAGATCGCCATTGCTGTGGGAAACATGACCGCTTATAACCAGCTGAAGGATGAGAAACGTGACCTGGAAAAGAAAAACAGTTACTTAATGGGGGTGTTCGAAGACTATCAGCCTGAGCATTTCATCCATTCGTCCCCTGCCATGGTCGGGATCATGAAACTGGTTGAGAGTGTGGCAGATGTGGATTCACCGATCTTGATCACCGGAGAAACAGGTACTGGCAAGGATTATCTCGCCCGATACATTCACGCGTTGAGTTCACGAAAAAACCATCGTTTTGTCAAAGTAAACTGCCCTGCCCTACCATCTTCATTGATCGAGAGCGAGCTGTTCGGTCATGCCAAGGGCGCTTTTACAGGCGCTGACTATAAAAGAGTTGGTCGATTTGAAATGGCAGACAAGGGTGTCATTTTCCTGGACGAGATTGCGGAACTGCCGGTCAACCTCCAGGCAAAGCTCCTGCAGGTAATCCAGGAACAACAATTCGAACGAATCGGCGACAGCCAGGTGACCAAGGTCAACTTCAGGTTAATCGCCGCGACAAACCGGGATTTGTCAACATTGATCGATAAAGGAAAATTCAGGCAGGACCTTTACTACCGTCTGAATATTTTTCAGATCTGCATGCCCCCTTTAAGAGAGCGTAAAGAAGACATTCGCTTGCTGATTGAGCAGATCAACAAGTTCGAGTCATCGATAATTGACCGGCCCGCCCCCGTTTATACTGATTCGGCAATTCAATTCTTAAGTGAATACCACTGGCCCGGGAATATCCGGGAACTCAAGAACATCATCAAGCGCATTGTTGTTCTCAGGCCAGGAGCACAGATCTCGATTTCAGATATCGAACAATTTGTTGATTTTGAAAACCGACCGACTGTTTCCGATAGCAGAAATGTAGACTCGCTGGCAGAGTCGGAAAATCAATGTATAAAAAGGGCTCTCGCCAAGTGCAGGGGGGTCGTCGGTGGTCCGAAGGGAGCCGCCAACCTGCTGGGTATTCCAAAATCGACACTTCAGTACAGATTGAAGAAACTCAGAATCGATCCTAGTGAACACGTGATTTCAGATTCTTGATTCCGTCTTGTCTAGACCCAGCCCTGCTTCATCCCTGACACCACTATGCTGAATCAGACCTGATCCGGTTTTACCAGATCTAATACCATCAACGACCAGATTCTGGCGCGTACCCTGGTGGAAATGGGTACACCGACCATCAAAGAGATGGAAACCCTTTATGGATGTTTCTTCGATCGCAACCAGGACGGTACGGTTCATCAGAAACCATTTGCTGGCCAATCATTCGATCGGACGGTACATAAAGGAGACCTGACCGGCATCGAAATTGTTAGCCGGCTGACTGAGCAGATCATGAAGCGGAACATCCGTGTGCTGGAAGAGAACCGGGCTGTAGACCTTCTTCTGGATGCTTCGGGTAAGGAGATCACCGGAACCCTGTTACTTGACATCAAGCATGGAATATTCAGAGAGGTGAATGCCCGCTGTGTTCTCGTTGCTACAGGGGGCGGGCCTACCCAGTACCGGTTTTTTGCCCCCGGCCCGGAAAAATCTGTTGATGGCCTGGGAATGCTTTTCCGCGTAGGCGTTCTGATGCGTGACATGGAAATAGTCCAGTTCCATCCCACCGGGCTTATCATTCCCGGCAGTGTTGTTGCAGGATCTCTGCTTGAGGAGGGGTTAAGGGGCGCAGGTGCATACATACTTAATGGAAAAGGTGAACGGTTCATGGAAAAATACGATCCCGAGAACATGGAACGGACCATCGGTGAATTTACTGCAAAGCTTCACCAAATGTCGGTATCCCGACTGCTGTGGCCCATTGACTCGGAATCCATAATCATGAAATATTATGCTCCATCCTCCTTTATAAATTCTTGTACAATAACCAGGCCCGGAAAAAAGGGTTTACAAATCGATAATCATTTTCATAATAGAAAAGAATCTTTAGATCGAGTAGTCTTTTTATTGCTGCTTGAGCCGATGAGGCCTGGGGTATCCCGGTGTTCCGGAGAAATTGTGATGACATCGGCGAGTATCCCCCCATTCTTGCCAATCCACTCAATAGCTTCAATTGTTGACTGGATAGGATTTTTAGAATTGTTTCATATCCTTTCGATTCATGTGCGAAAACCTGCTTAAGTGCCAAAGGGATCTGTTCCTCCAATAATATGTCTCCCTGGGATGTCAAATCCCATAAAGCGCCGCATAACTGTTGAATATCACCGGCCACGTCAAAACAGAGCTCAAATATCGGATTCATAACCTTTGAACTTATGGTTCGTTTTCCAGACTTGAACTTATCAACAATGAACTTCTGGAAAAGTTCTTTATCCAACGAACCAACCTGAATGGGTATCGCAGACTTGAAAAAGGGACTATCCGGAGCATTGAAGATATGATCCATCCTGTTTCGAACACTGCCGGCGAAAAGAAACGGGATGTCGGATTGAAACTGTATCTTGCTCCTTAATTGCGCCAGTGTTTCATCTGCGTCTTTTAAATTCAATATGTCCTGAAACTCATCGAACACGACAACCAGCGGTTTTGTTTTCAGCTGGTAAGAGGAGATCAGATCTAAAATACCGGGGATAGAATCTGGATTTAGCTGAACCGAAGAATCCAGTGTCAAAGTAGGCATACCTGAAAGTGGGTCTATTGAAGCTACCGGCCGTAAATGAGATAGCTTTTGAAATACCCTGTTTAACACTCCGGTAGAGTGCCCGATTGAAATGACGCTGGTAACGACTCTCTTCAAGAAATCATACGAGGTTTTTATTTCCAAAAGATCTACATAAATGATTCTTTGCTTTTTCAGCTTACGGACTGTTTCAATAATTAATGAAGATTTTCCGGTTCTTCTTTCGCCCTGGATATAAACATTTTGCCCTCGTTTAATCTCATTTGAGAGCTTTTTTTCTAACTCCGGCCGCGTGCAAAAATTACTCTCCTTGACGATTTGACCAAATTTGAACGGGTTCACAGGCTGGCTCCAACTTATTAGATTTAGATATTACTCTGTTTTACGTTACGTAAATTTACGTTACGTAAATTGAAGTATAAATCCAGATTGACATAGTGTCAAGGTGCAACGACCTTGTAGATTAGGAGTTCATGTCCGCTTTAAATCAGGTGACAGCATACCTATTTAGATAATTGGTATGCTGTCACCTGATTTCAGTCACCTGATTTCAGTCACCTGATTTCAGTCACCTGATTTCAGTCACCTGATTTCAGTCACCTGATTTCAGTCACCTGATTTCAGTCACCTGATTTCAGTCACCTGATT
>Ga0233431_1001754_pt1 | contig 34891 bp, 31 predicted proteins | sample SI_118_April2016_FD_179867 | JGI IMG/M metagenome (GOLD analysis project Ga0233431, IMG submission 179867) | Seawater microbial communities from Saanich Inlet, British Columbia, Canada - SI_118_April2016_200_MG | ecosystem: Environmental > Aquatic > Marine > Inlet | place: Canada: British... | reverse complement strand
TTACGTAAGGAATACTCATCATTCAGTCGCCTTTTCAATGATAAAATCCAAAACAGTTTCTTCCGTGATCATACCGTAGGTTTGCTGATAAATCTGCCGACCATACTCTTCTTTAATCAGATCTTCCGGACGAATACCCATCATCGCGCAGTTCATTTCGAATCTGCGATAAACTTCATTTTCATCAGTTTTTATCTCCTCGTCATCCAGAACCTTTTGCACCAGGATTGAAAACCTTAACTGCTCAAGCGCCTCCTGTTTCACTTTTTCCTCTAAAACTGAATCGGCAGATTCTTTATTCGCAGGATCCTGTTTTGCTTGTTTGAGCCGGATACTGGTCTCTTCTTGTTGCAACTGTTCAGGGACATTAAAATCAAGAACTTCGTTCAGTTTTTCCTTGATGATCTTGTGGTTCTCAGTCTTGATTTCATGCTCTTTACGGAATTTAACCTCGTCTTTAATAAACTGGTTGAACTCCTCTTCTGACTTAACTTTGTCTCCGTAGCGGGCGAAAAACGCTTCGTCCATCTCAGGCAGTTGTGTCTGGTTGACCTCTTTTACCGTGACAGAGAACTGAGCTGTTTTGTCCCGAAGTTTCTCTTCATTATAGTCGCTTGGAAAGTTTAGATCAAAGTCTTTTTCTTCTTCTTTCTTCATCCCTGTCAGCGCGGCTTCGAATTCAGGCAGAAATTGTTTGGAACCCAGGATATATTTCTGATCATTGGCTTCGGCGATGGTTTCATCTTCAACTTTTCCGACAAAATCCATGACCACCTGATCACCCTCTGCAGCTTCACCATCTTTGAGCGCGAATGTGGCGGCATTGTTCAGATGACGCTCCCTTTGCTCCTGAATCTCTTCATCGGTAAAAACAGCTTCCTTTTTTTCTAATCCATATACCGAAGGATCCGGGAGGTCAAACTCTGGATAGATCTCGAAGGTAGCACTGAAAACCATCGGCTTCTTTTTATCGATTTCCAGGTCATCAAACTGCGGCCGGACGGCAGGTTTAAGGTTTTCCTGCTTGATCGCCTTTTCGTAATATTCAGGCACCAGGCTTTCGATGGCCTCGCTTTTCATTACCTTTTCAAATCTCTTTTCCAACAGAGACTGAGGAATTTTCCCTTTTCTGAATCCTTTGATGGAGACCTTCTCCTTCATGGAGTTGAATATCTTGTTGTATGCCTCTTTGACTGTATCCTGAGGGACAGTGACAACAATTTTTCTTTTCAGATCTGCCAAGTTTTCGATTGCAACTTCTAATGATTCATTTGATTCCATCTCGCCTTCCGGAGATAAAAAGATTAAACCAGCTGCGATTTAGCAGTTGGCATTTGAATGGGTAGTTGAAAGAAGTGGGATGTATGCAAGTTCAGTGACTGGGTCTCAGAGAAAAACGAGAGTCTTTATTATGCAAAGAAGTACCGACTGCGTCCTATAATGTTTTGGAGCGAGAAACGGGGTTCGAACCCGCGACCCCGACCTTGGCAAGGTCGTGCTCTACCACTGAGCTATTCTCGCTCTTGGTACGAGAGGGGAGACTTGAACTCCCACATCGTTAAGATACCAGATCCTAAATCTGGCGCGTCTGCCAATTCCGCCACTCTCGCATCTGTTTCTCTCTTTGGAAAGAATGGCGCGCCTGGTAGGATTCGAACCTACGACCTTTGGATTCGAAGTCCACTGCTCTATCCAGCTGAGCTACAAGCGCAAGTCTTTTAATATGTATTCTGGGGCGAATGACGAGGCTCGAACTCGCGACCACCGGAGCCACAATCCGGAGCTCTACCAAACTGAGCTACATCCGCCACCTTATTCCATTTGGTACGCCCGAGAGGATTCGAACCTCTGACCTACTGATTAGAAGTCAGTTGCTCTATCCAACTGAGCTACGGGCGCTGGTCTACCCATTCCGTCGTGCATGTGCCGCTTTGGTCGGGGTGAGAGGATTCGAACCTCCGACCCCCTGCTCCCAAAGCAGGTGCGCTAGCCAGGCTGCGCCACACCCCGAGCACAATATTCAATATTCCGTCTTTTTCAAGAATCTGTCAACAGGATATTTTCACTTCAATTGATTTTTCCGCCTAGAACCCTCAATTGTTTTGCGAAATGGTTATTTAGTCCGGATTCTGCCAGGTCAAGCATCTGATTCAATTTGTCTCTCGAAAAGGACGCTTTTTCTGCTGTTCCCTGGAGCTCAATAATCTCATAATTATTAGTCATAATCACATTCATGTCAACATCCGCCTGGCTATCTTCAGTATAGTCCAGGTCGAGATAGACCTGGTCATTCAATATTCCCAGACTGATAGCGGCGACCTGTTTTTTGACAGGGAAAATCTCCAACACCCCCGCTCCTGTTCTTTGAAGATGACGTAACGCCAGGATCAGTGCGGCATACCCCCCCGTAATGGCTGCGGTGCGGGTTCCACCATCCGCCTGAATGACATCACAGTCGATCCAGATTGTTCTTTCTCCAAGGGCTTTAAAATCGACAACAGAACGGAGGGATCGCCCGATGAGGCGTTGAATTTCCAGGGTTCGCCCTCCCATTTTTCCACGCTCTCTTTTAACTCGTGTAGATGTGGCTCTGGGCAGCATATTGTATTCGGCACTCACCCAGCCGGTACCTGTCTCTTTCAGAAACGACGGCACTGTATTTTCGATGGAAGCGGTGCAAATAATCTTTGTTCTGCCAGTTTCAATCAGGACGGATCCTTCAGCATGCATGGTAAAATCGGGTGTGATCGTCAACTCTCTCGCTTGTGTTGCTGTTCGGTTGTCTTGTCGCATCGGTATCTGTTGTTTTAGGTTTATGTATTTCGTATTAACGCTAGACCGCTTCTCACTGTCTTGACAACGATTCACGTCAAACGAATGATATATTTTCGAGGTGCTTTTACAGGATATGAATGGGGACCACGGTTCTTTTTAAATCTCCGTTGTGCCGGCAAAGGTCTTAAAGTGGGGTTGCCTATATCCGGTCTACCATGCGAATATAGAATTAAAGGTTTTATTTTTCAGTTACGTGTAAGAAAATAAATGGGTGATGGGGGGCAGCCGATGCGCAAAGGTGGGTTTATTCTACCGTTCAGCATCATACTGGCGCTGGTGATATTGACATCCTTGGGCCTCTGGTACCGGCAGGTGATACTGCAGAGTTTTTTGGCGGATCGGTTATTACTGCAGCGAAGCCTGTATATTGAGTGTCGCAGTCTGATCCCGGCTTTGAGGAAGAAACTCAACGGATTGGATTTGCAGAAATTGGCTCAGCAGGAAGACGGATTTCTGACTGTGGAGATCGATCATCATCCGCGCTGGCGGATTGATCGCTCCCCCTGGGCGGACGAGCGCATTCAGTTGACTTTTAGTCGGATAGGTCGGAGTGAAGAGCCCCTGACACTGGTTATCCCCTATCAGCGCAAATAGGTGTCAGGTCTGCCACCAGATTTCGCCGCTAAAAGAAGGCTGGTCCTCAAGGCTGGCTCTCATGATCAATAAGGTGAACTGATGAATGAGCTTGAGAGTCAGTGATTGGATCTGAAAATCCGCACAGGTTCGCTGTTTGTTTTTCTCGCTGGGATAAGCACAGTTCGTCCATTTCCACCGGCGTTTCTTATGCTTGATTTTGGGGCGTTGGAATATTCTGCGGGCTCCTTTCAAACAGGCCTCTGCTGTCATTTTACCATTGTGTTTGAATGGTGCAAGATAGTGTCTGCAAAATGGACACCCCGGGTTTTTGACAACAACTCGATTTAACATTTAGTACAGGTTAATAATATTGAAAAAAAAGTCTCGGTTATTGGGTATCGTTGATCGAAAAATAGCCTCTCAGGTGTTTGCCTGGCTCGCTCTGCTATTCCTGGGGTTGCAGTTTTCCGGATGTTCGACTGTCAACCCAACCGCACCTGCTCCCACGAAAGAGATCATAAAAAGTGAATATGATTCGCGATCCTATCGTTCATTGGTTCTAAGCAACAGACTGCAGGTTTTACTTATCTCTGATCCTGAAACCGACCAGGCAGCAGCAGCCATTGATGTCGCTGTCGGTCAGTTCAGTGACCCCTCAGATCGGCAGGGGTTCGCGCATTATCTGGAGCATATGCTTTTTCTCGGAACCGGCAAATACCCTGACGCGGATGATTATGGGAGATATCTTTCCGTCCACGGTGGATCCAGTAACGCATTTACCGGGTTTGAAGATACCAATTTCTTTTTTAGCATACATAAGGATTATCTGGAAGGTGGGCTGGATCGTTTTTCTCAGTTTTTTATCTCCCCTCGGTTTGGTGCAGAATATGCTGAAAGAGAGATTAATGCGGTCAATTCAGAGCACCAGAAAAATCTGAAAAATGACGGTCGCAGGATTTATCAGATTATCAGAAATACCGCCAATCCGCAGCATCCTTTTCATATGTTTGGGACTGGTAATCTGGCGTCTCTCCGAGGAGGATCGACTGACGATGGAAAATTGCGGGAACAATTGATCCACTTCTACGGAAATCACTACTCGGCGAACCTGATGAAACTGGCTATTCTGGGCAAAGAATCCCTGGACGATCTTGAGAAAATGGCCAAGTCCTATTTTTCTGCTGTCCCGGATAAAGATATCACGCCGGACAGATTCTCTGACAGGCCTGTTATCGAGCGACCATTGGGCAGAAGAATTAATATCAATCCCGTCAAGTCGATCCGGCAACTCAGACTGATGTTCCCCATTCCTTCCCAAAGATCAAACTATCCGTTTAAAACAACCACCCTTATCACCCATCTTCTGGGGGATGAGGGAAAAGGAAGCATTCTGGCACTGCTGAAAAAACAGGGTCTGGCGACATCGCTCTCAGCCGGTGTAGGTCCGGAAAGCCGGGAATTCGGTTTTATCAACATCAGCATTAGCTTGACTCCCGAAGGTCTGCGAAAAACAGACCGAATTGTCGCTTACGTTTTTCAGTATTTCGAACGGATGAGACGGGAACCGAACCTGGAAAGATATTTTCATGAGTCCCGAAAAATTGCGGCTGTAGATTTCAGATTTCGAGAAAAAGAGGAGCCATCGAATTATGTGAGTCGCCTGGCAATGAACATGCAGGATGTGCCGATTCAGGATGTCCTGGTTTCGCCGTGGCTCTATCAGGCATATCAACCTGAATTACAACAGAATCTCTTGAAATACCTGACGCTGGAAAACATGCAGATTGTTTTGATTGCTGAGGATCTTCCAACTGATCGGACAGATCCATGGTATGGGACCCGCTACAGTGTTGAGCGCATTCCGGACGATCAATTATCGCTTTGGAGAGATGTGGTACCACATCCGGCACTGACCTTGCCTCCCCCCAATCCCTTTATTGTCGAAAACGTCAGCTATCAGCCGGGTCAACTGAATGAAGCCTACCCTGTCCTGCTTAAACATTCGGATAGAACCCGCGTCTGGTTCAAGCAGGACAATATCTTCAACATTCCAAAGGGCAATCTCCGGATTCGACTTTCAACGCCGGACGCGTATTCGAGCGTGAAGAATGCGGCCATGACAAAACTGTTCACCCTGCTGCTGCGGGAACGGCTGAATGAGTATTCATATCCGGCTGTAATTGCTGGCTTACACTACTCAATGTCCAATTCTGTCAAGGGGCTTGAACTTTATTTGAGCGGTTATTCCGATAATCTGGAGATTTTGTTCAGAAAAGTGATCGGTGAGATCAGACGTTACAAAATCGACGAAAACCGGTTCAGGATATTGAAGGACCAGATGGCAGAAAACAGGCGCAACATGAAGTTGTCACAGGCCTTTCACCAGGTCGGATACGAGATGCATCACCTGCTCTCCACACCTCTCTGGCACACCGATGAATATCTGGCGGTTATTGATAGCATTACTGTGCAGGACCTCGCCGAGTTCGTCCCGGTTCTGTTTTCTCGACTACATATTGATTTTTTGGCCCATGGTAATTTCAGTGCGGGTGGGATTTTGGAATTGACGACGTTTCTGGAGGACAGCTTGCAGAGTAGCGAACCTGTTGAATTGCCGCTGGAAAAAACGATCATCCTACCGGCATCCGGCCCTTACGTGTATCAATTTTCGGTGGAAGATGTGAATTCGGCCATCCAGATCTATTTTCAGGCAGGGCCGGAGTCGATTAAACAATCTGTCACCCTGGATATGCTGCAGCAGATGATCGAAAAACCCTTTTATCATCAGCTCAGGACGGTTGAACAGCTGGGGTATATCGTCTGGTCAGGTTATCGGGAGTCGGGAAAAGTGGATGGGTTTGTATTTATCATCCAATCCAATGTGAAGGAACCGGTTTATTTGCAATCCCGTATCGAAAAGTTTATTGCTGACTTTGGCAGTCAATTAGACCGATTTTCCGAAGACGAATTTTCACAATATAAAGAAGCGCTGGTGGCCAAACGCCTTGAAATGCCGAAAAATCTGCAGGAGGAGACTAACCGCTACTGGGGGGAGATCTCTTCTGGAAGATATGATTTTACGCGTCGAGATTCTGAAATCGACGAATTGAAAAAGCTGAAACTGGCCGATATCAAAAATCTATTTAAAAAGATGTTTGTGACAACCGGGATTGTCAGAAAAGTGACTGTACAGGCAGTGGGTAAGACCCACCAGAAAATACAACCTCAAGGGCAGGTTATATCAGATCCAAAAATATTCAAACGGCAGATGGGATTTTATCCTAATCCGGAAGGGAAGATCCGTACGAAAACAATAATGACTTTCCCTTGATGGAAATTACTGCTCAAAGACGTTTTTTGCACATTGCTGAGATTTGAATAGGGTTGTGGGGTTTCAGGGGTTGGTTTTTAACAAACAGAAAATATTGAAAGATTATGGAAAAAAAAATTGGGGATGATATTGACGAACGGCTTACTAAGGCCATTCATGCCGCTATCGAACAGCAAATTGCGGAAAAAAATCCACCGGAAACGCTCATTGCCTATGAACGCCTCCTGGAAGAAGAATTTAGCCATGATGAAGCCTATGCGCTGATTGGGCATCTGGTGGGCATGGAAATAGCGGAAGAGATCAGGGGAGAAGGGGGATTGAATATGGAACGATATATTGCTGCTCTGGAAGAGTTACCGGCTCCTTTTGCCAAACCAAGAAGAGAAGATAATGTTTATTGAGTTTCTGTTTCTGGTCTCGCTGGGAGTCGCGTTGGCAGACATGATCATTTTAATCCAGATTTCCTCAGGACCGGGCATTTACTTTATCATCGGTTCCCAGCTTCTCACCTGTGGCTACGGAATATTCAGAATCAGAAAACTGGATTTCAACCTTTTTTTCTTCCTGGATGCGGAGCTTAAAAAAGGGGAAAAGATAGTCAAAGAAATCTGGATAGAAGCCTGGATATTGACAGCGGTCTGTTTTTTAATCATTCCGGGCCTGGTTTCGGATATTATAGGAGGGGTTTGCCTGACACCAGCCATCCGTCGCTTTTTTCTGGAATACGTTTCGGAAATATATTGATTATCACTTTAGCTCAAAAAAACAGGAACCAAACGCTAGAAATGAGAGATGATTTTGAAAAGATATGGTATCCGAACCAGCCCGGTGGATGGCTAACGGAGCGTTATTGGTGCCGGATCGCTTTTATCTTTTTGGTTCTGGGCCTGGTCATACCCGGTTTTAGTCGGGCGGATACCCTGGATGAAGAGATCCGAGCGCTGGAAAGCTTCAGTAAAACCTACCATCTTATTCAGTCTCAGCATATCCAGACGCGGACAGCTCAACAGCTGATCCGTTTTGCCATCGAAGGCATGGTGAGTCGTTTGGACCCATATTCCGCTGTTTTTGACAGGGAAGAACTGGAAAAACTTGAGTCTTATGCGGTTGGAAAATACGCTGGTATTGGCGTTAGCATCCAAAAGCACAAAGGCGTGTACCTGGTCACCCAGGTGATCACAGGATCACCAGCTGAGCAAGCCGGATTAAAACCGGGCGATGTTCTCGTTCAGTTGGGCGAAGTTGCTCTTGGTGATCAAAGGGAAAGCGATCTCGGCCGCCTGGTCAGTGGAGAAATTGGAACGCCGCTGCTGGTTGGTTTTTATCATCCGGAAAAACCGGAAGAGATCATCAAGCGTTCGATTGTACGTGCGCTGATCAAAGCCTCTTCGGTAAATTTTTTTGAAAGAGATCCATCAACCGCTGTTATTCAAATCCAAAAGTTTCAAAAAACGACACCTGCTGAAGTGGAAGCGGTTTTAGAAAAAAAGGATTACAGTGCTGTGATCCTGGATCTCAGAAATAATCCGGGGGGATTGTTTCTGGCTGCAGTTGAAACGGCGGAGCTATTTATCAGTGGCGGTGATATTGTTGAGACCCGGGATAGAGAAAACAAGCTCATCGAACGTTATGTCTCTCAGAAAATCGCTCAGCAGAAGCCACCTGTGTTGATCGTTTTGATCAACCGCTATTCGGCCAGTTCCGCTGAAATTGTTGCTGGAGCCATCAAGGATCGGGATGTGGGCCTGATTGTTGGAGAGAAGAGTTTTGGGAAAGGTGTGGTTCAAAGCATTTTCCCGCTGGGAAATGATCTGTTTATCAAGATGACCACAGCGCGGTATATGACACCGTCTGGTGTCAACTTCCATGAGATTGGCATTGAACCGGATCACTTCGTGGCCGATACCTTCGAAATCACGCGCTATGGTTCAAAAGACCGTATATATAGAAAATCTCTGGTTCTGCTTGATCGTTTACGCCCTGACTCTGGGGCTATTCGCTGATATTCAGCCCGGATATGTGATTGAGTAGAGAGATCATTTTGTCGGCAACTTCCAGGGAGGGATCGTCATGATTTTGTTCAAGGTTAAGTGCCAGATCGCTTATCTCCTGCAGCCCATAGTTTGCTGTTGAGCCTTTGATGTCATGAGCAATTGCTTTGACATCCGTTGCTTTTTTGTCACTGACAGCCGCTTTCAGTAAAACCGCTTTGTTGCTGCAATCTTCCAGAACTTCACCAATCATCTCCTGAAGGTCCTCCAGGTCCAATCCCATTCTGTCTGCTGCTTCCTGCAGAGAGGCGATGACTGTTTCTCGAGTCGGTACTGACATGTGATTCCTTATATTTATATTTATCGGCGTGAACGGCGCCTGCTGGTTGAATTATTTCTGGGATAGAAAAGGCACTCTTCACTCAAATGTGACGGATATTGGTAAGGGTCAGTTCAAAAATTACTTGGCATTCTGTCTGCAAACTGTTCAGTGTTTTTAGAACTTTTGCGGACTGACTGTGCCAAGTTATTTTTGTACGATCCCTAAGGTCATTTTATTTGTGCAGCGTAACGTTTGATGAATCTGTTTGTCAAAAAGTAGTTCCTTTTACCTGCAATGGTTAGATCTATAGTTGGCTCAAGGCTTGACTCTGTTTATAGGTACGCTGCGAACAATACTGCCAATTTGATAAGTTAGGGAATCTGCAGAAAAACGGATGATTTTGATTTCTCCCAGAGACTCCCCTTTTTTTAAAATGTGTTGCTTGTTATTCAGTTGAACAATCGCAAACCTTTGGTCTTCCATAATGGCGTAACCTATGAACTCAAGGTTAATTTTCTTTTGATCCCTTTTTTTGACGACCACCTTTCCCCTTTTTTTGACGACCACTTTTCCCCTTTTTTTGACGACCACTTTTCCCTTTTTATATGCAAACGGATTGGCCTTTAAATGCCAGGTATTGAAGGTCACCGACAGGACCAGCAGCATGGTGATGGCAACAAAATTTTTCATTCTCTGGGTAGCAACAGGATAAGGTTCAGGTCGGCTGTCAAAGTTGGGTTTTCACTGAGCGGGGTCCGGTTCAGTAAACTGTACCGCTCCAATAACACACTGTATTCAGGACTTAAAATCGCTTTCAGATAACGCACATGATCACTATAATTTCCTTCCAGCGTCTGTCGGATGTCGATCTTTTCCAGTTCGCTTGAGATGTTGTTTTTTTTGATTTGCTGGGTGATGACCTTCAATTGACACTGCCGCTGAATCTTTCCGAATCGCTTTTGCAGGGTTACCGTATTCCGTACGTCCGCATTGAGCTGGTGAAGATCTGCAAGCTGCTGTTTAATCTGGTTCGCTTGGTTTTCGTGAAAACCAATGTGCAGTGAAAACCGCTGGAGCTGCTGCTGCAGTTTTTCAAGGGCATCTATTTTGTCATGATAATAGGAAAGTGATTCATACGCGGGGATGATAGAATTACTGATTGTCAAAATGCATGCTGCAACCAGAAGAATTGACAATTGATTCCGTTTGCTTTTAATCCAGTTTCTCATACAGGGTTTTTGGATTTAAATGACTGATTTCGACTGAGTATTTGCGAAGTGGGATTTTGTTCAAGGTGATGAATTCGTTTTTCTTCAGGTTGGTTTCTCCACATTGTTTGCCAAGTCGGTCCATAAATGCACTCAATTCGGTTTCGGTTCTATCCAGCAGTTCCATCTCTATGTGATGATCTTGAATCGTGACATGACTGAGCCAGACACTGTCAGGAAGAATTTGGTCCAGGTTTTTCAGAAACAGAGCGGGTTGGATTTTCAATGATTGAGCGGCCTGCATCATTGAAATGAAGCGGAAATGTTCACGTTCCAACTTGGCGATCTGATTTAAGCGATCAGAATGTTGCTGCAGAATGGATATGGAATGCTGCAGTCCCAACCGTTTCTGGTTTATGCTGTCTGCATGGTTGTTGATTAAAAATGCCCATGTAACGATTACTGCCGTGACAAGGCCTAACAAGCTGTTTTGCCTCAGAAGGTATTGCAGTGCCAGCGGCCGTTTTTTCACAGAGCGGGTGACAGACTTTACGTGTCGCCCCTTCCGAGGGGCAATCAAAATGTGATCAGCCGGATGTTTTATACTATCTGACGCACTTGAAGGGTGGTGGTTGAATACCAGCGCTGAAAATTCCGCTTTACTGCCTTCTTTATCAATAATCCGCTCGATGGTGCGCTTTTTTTCCTCGAAGGTCAGATGGCTGTGCAGATAGTTAAGGTGCTCAAAACGGATCATGCCCCCCTGTTTTTGAATCTGCAGTAATTCATCTGCCAGGTATATCCGGAGTTTTTCTTTGTCTGTCAGAGATTCAATCCCGTCCTGGTAAAGATTTGTGACAACACTGAGAATCGCTGGGTACCATGTCAAGCGGATCTTCTCTCGCTGGAGCTCTTTTAAAAGTTCAGCTCCCTCATGCGTCAAGTGGGAGTGAATGGTAATCGATTTTTTTTCGTTCAGTTTTAATGAGGTGATATTTATATAGCTTGCGGCGGGAGTCTTGAATCCGAGAAGTTGTTGATCTGCTTTTTCCAGCTCTTTTTTCGAAAGTTGGATCGTTTCATGGATAAACGTATGAATAAAAGGAGATGCCAGAAAAACGATCGGTCGGGAGGTTCCACCCAGTGTTTCTCGAATATCTTGCTGGGTCAGCTCGATGACAGTTTGCTGGTTGTTGAAACAATGGATGAGTTTGCCATGTAAAAGGACCCGGATTCGATTTCCTCTGATTTTTGCAATATGCGGTAAACCGGAAAGAAAGTTCATTTTCAGAAATTTTTTCAGGTTTCGATATCGATCGGTTTACCCAAAAAGGTGCTTTCGACTTGTTGCCCCTTTTGAAGTGGGCAAAAAGGGATCTTGAGAAGGGAAAACGTTTTTGGGTAGTGTGAATGTTAAGAATTCTCCTTTTGTTACAAATAGATAAATAATTTTGGAGCCGATGTCAAATTAATTATCGATAAACAGTAGATCATTTTCAATCAACCTCAGGCTGAGGTCGAGAATTGTCAATCAACTATATCTGAGTTCAGCATTGTCCGGTTAGGTTTTTGCAGAAAACGGAATGATAAAACCTGGATCGAGCTTATGCGCAGAGACTGGTTTTATCATTCCGTTTTTGTTTAGCAAATACTTAACCGGACAATGCTGAAAGATATAATTATGTCAGGTGAATAAATGCGGCAGAAGGGTGTCAAGCGTCCCTGCTATTCCGAACTTTGAATACAGCGGCCAATAGACCTGGGTTGACAGACTTCCCCGTTTACCCAGACCGCCTTTTGAAGGTCAGCCCCGAGAAAAATCGCCTGATTGATATGGGCCTCGAATAGATTTGCTTCTACAAGGTCTGCTTCTGTGAAATCAGCACGGTCCAGCCGAGCGCCTTTTAAATTGGTTCCTTTAAGATTGGCACCTCTGAAATTTGCATCCCGGGGATCCGTGCCAATGAGATAGGCGTTATTAAGATTGGAGTGTTGAAAGTTTACGCCGATCAATTTGGCTTTTTCCAGATTGGCAGATTTGAGATTAACCAGTTCCAGATTAGCGCCGGTGAGTTTGGCTTTTTCCAGATTGGCGCCCTCGAGATCGACACCCGCAAGGTTTGCGCCCCTCAAATTGGCTTCCTTGAAATCAACACCGGTCAGTATGGCACCCACAAGATTGATGCCGGATAAATTGGCTTTACTGAGATTGGCCCCAGCCAAATTGGCCCCTTTCAGATTAGCCCCCATCAGGTTGGCGTTTGCTAAATTGGCTTTTCTAAGGTCTGCCTTTTCCAGATTGGCGTTGATCAAATTAGCATTTTCGAAGCTGGCACTGATCAGTCTGGATCGCTTCAGATTTGAATCATTGAGCTTTGCGTCCTTGAAAGTGGCTCGGGTCAGATTTGATGAAGATAGATCTGCCTGCGAGAGTGTTGCGCCACTGAAATCAGCGTCGTGACCCTGGCTTTTCTGAAGCTTCGCTCTGGTCAGATCGGCATCTGCTAGGTTGGCGTTATTCAGATTGGTCTTGATCATATTCGCTTCCAGCAGGTCGGCCTGGATCAGTTTCGCCTTTTGGAGGTCAGCCCCTTCCAGATTGGTGAACTTCAGTGAGGCCAGACTCAGATCTGCTTCGCTTAGAGTTGCACTATTGAGACGGGCATCGTCCAATTTGGCTCCTTTCAGTATGGCCCTGGCCAATTTGCCGCCCTTCAGATTTGTTTCCGACAGATCAGCCTGCAGAAGAATAGCACCACTTAAGTCGGCTGCTGAGAGATTGGCATTTGCCAGATTAGCCCCCGTCATGTCTGCTTCCTTCAACTGAGCGTCAGGCAATTTGGACCTGAAGAGTGAGACACCTCTCAGATTACACTGTTCACAGCTTTTTTTCTCCTGCAGGTTTTTTAGGCAGCCTGTTGAGTTCTGGGCATTACAATCCGGGATCGTCGTTCGGCCGTAGAACTGCTGGATGAGATCCTCCTTTTTTGAGGTGGTCTGGCTTTGGGTAGGCGTAATCGAGGGTGTGCTTTCTGTTTTAGTCTGTGCCGGGGCAGAGACGGTCGAAAATAGAATGATAAAACCAATCAGAATGAGTGGGATTCTATTCATACAGTCATTTTTTCCCCGGCCGGGTTGCGATGGAGAATTTATGAATTCCGGCCTGTTTGGCGGTGTCCATCACAAAAACGACTAACCGGTGCTGAACCTTACCGTCGGCCCGGATGATCAACCCGTTTTGGGTATAGCTCTGTTTCGCTTTAATAAGGGCTTTTTTCAACTGTTTCTGCTTGATAGGGCGGCCATTGAAGAAAATCTGCTGCTTGGCCGTAATCGCAATCTCCAGGCTTTTTTGTTTTTGGGGTTTGGGTTTGCTGATTGTCGTCGGCAACTCAATCTGTATCCCGGTGGCGTTGATAAATGTGGTTGAGATCATAAAGAAAATCAGAAGTAGAAAAATCACGTCGATTAATGGCGTAATATCGATGTTCAGATGGGGTGTTTTTCTTTTTCTAAATTGCATGGCGCATCAAAATGTGTTGGGTTGGAGACCGTCAGGGCACATAAGTGTAATCTGAATGAGTCCTGGTTTTCACGCTGTTTTTGAAAGATAGTGGGTCAGTAGTTCAAAAAGCGTGACTGATAGATGTTCCATTTCTACGATCATATGCTCAATCTTTTTGTTGAAATAGTTATAAAAAATCAGGGTTGGAATGGCAATTGACAAACCCGCCGCGGTTGTTAGAAGGGCTTCTGAGATACCGCCGGCCAGGATGTTGGCATTTCCAGTCCCTTCAGAGACAATGGTTTGAAAGACATTGATCATGCCGGTCACGGTTCCGAGAAGACCCAAAAGTGGTGATATAACAGCGATGGTCTGCAGAATGGTCATAAATTTTTCCATTTGGGGAACCGCAATACGACCAGCCTCTTCAATCGATGCCTTTAGATCATCTTTGGGTTTGTCCGAGTTAATCAGGGCGACTTTCGCAATTTTTGTCATGGGTGACTTTGCTTTATCGACCCACTCCAGAGCAGCCGCGAGATCCTTTTTCTTGATGGCGATTTCAACCTCCATCAAGATGTCGACTCGCATCAAGCGAGATTGTCTCAAGGCAAACAATCGCTCTATGATGATCGCCAAAGAGAGCACGGAGCAGATCAGAAGAGCGATCATCAGAGGTCCGCCGCGGGAGAGGAGTTCAATTCCAAATGTCGTATTCATGGGCTGTTTTCCTCATTGGAGTTCTTTTTTGACCTATCTCGCCAGAGAATGCGGATAGGGGCACCTTCAAAACCGAAAAAATGTCTGAACTGTCCGATGACATATCTTTTATAGGACAAATTGATCGACTTGGGATAGTTTGAAGTGATCATAAATGTGGGTGGGCGAGTGGAAACCTGAGCTGTGTAGTAGAGCTTGGTATTTTTTCTGCCGGTCGCCGGTGGTGTATGTCGGGCGGTAATGGATTGCAGGATCTGGTTCAAATCCGATGTCTGTATCCGCTTCGAAAACTCCTTATAAACAACAAGTGCTTTATCAAGTATCGTGGAGACCCGTTTTCCGGATTTTGCACTGACAAACAGGATGGGGGCAAAATCGAGAAATCTGAGTTTATCTCTTACATCCTGGCGCATTTTTTCCATGGTTTTACCATCTTTTTCAATCAGATCCCATTTATTGACTACAAGAATCAGTGATTTCCCACGTTCGACAATATATCCGGCGATACGGGCATCCTGTTCAACTACGCCTTCGGTAGCGTCGATAATAAGCAGAACCACATCGGATCGTTCGATGCTCCTGATAGCGGCAATCATGCTGTACTTGTCGATCAGCATACTGACTCGGCTTTTCCTCTTTATTCCGGCTGTATCGATCAGCCGCAGCTCCTGTTGTTTAAATTTACAGTAGTTATCGACTGGATCGCGCGTGGTTCCAGGCGTTTCGTCAACGATTTGCTTGGTTGTACCGATAAAGTGATTCACCAAAGATGATTTCCCCGCATTCGGTCTACCGACCAGAGAGATGGAGAGAATACCTTCATCTTGACGGTCGCTCTTGTCTTTGCCTGCAATTTCAGGAAAGTCTCTGGCCATCGATTCCAACAGCGTGGAAATGCCGACGCCATGTTCCGATGAAACCGGGAATATTTCCTCGGCTCCAGATTCGTAGAACTCGGCGACCTCATGCTCGTGACTGGTATGATCGATTTTGTTGACAGCGAAGTAGACGGGTTTGGCCGACCTTCTCAGAAAGTCATAAATCTCACGATCCTGATGGGTCCAGCCGGAATATTTGTCCAGCAGAAAGATAATCCCGTCTGCTTCCTCAACGGCGAGCTGAGATTGCTCTTTCATCTTCTGCGGAATGATCTCCTTAGAGTCGGGTTCAAATCCACCGGTGTCAATGAGCAGGAATTGATACCCTTTGTAATCGATCGGCGACATATTCCGATCCCGGGTTACCCCCGGCGTTTCGTTGACGATCGCCAGTCGTTTTTTGGCCAGACGGTTGAAAAATGTCGATTTCCCGACATTTGGTTTTCCAACCAGGGCAAAGATTTTCATAGTGAAACCGGATATTTGGGTTTAATGAGAGTTACCTCAATCTCATCTTGCTTTGTGCCCTGCCGGGCATATTGGTGTATATTATTGTTTCTATTTTATAGGAGCTTTCTTTCAGCGCGGTTAGCGCTTAAACCGTTTGTCCAGTTCACTCAGGCTGATTTCAATCAGGACGGGTCGTCCATGAGGGCAATAAAGCTGGAGATCAAGTGTCGACAGCTGGTCCAGCAGAGCCTGCATCTCTTGAAAACTGAGATGCTGAGCAGCACGAATCGCAGAATGACAGGCCATGCGTTCGAAAACCTCATTGAAAAATCCCTCCAATTTGCCGGATTTGCCAAATTGTGCCATTTCATCCAGCACATCACGGATCACTCCGGGAACGTCACTGTCCTTGAGAATTATGGGTATCTCTTTGATAGAGTAATCATTCCCACCGAAGTGGTCTATCACAAAACCCAGTTTTTTCCAGGACTCCTGGTTTTGTTCCAGCAGAAGCCCATCCTGGGGGGGGAGTTCCATCATCATGGGAATCAGCAAAGGATGTGAATCGAGGGTTCTGTTATAAAAATGATCCCTGATCTCTTCAAAGCGGATTCGCTCGTGAGCAGCATGCTGATCCACAAGAATAAGGCCGTCTTCACCCTGGGCCAGAATGTACTTGTTCAGCAGTTGTCCGATCACCTGAGGTGCTTGCGGACTATCAAAAGATTCGGAAACGGCAGGATTTGAAAGAGCGCCTTCAGATTCAGAAAAACTGAACGGTTCGGCTAAATCCGCTTCTGTTTTTTTCCCAGGGGAAAGATTGTTTTTTTCAGAGAACCTGTTTGATCGGAATCGGGTTGGCTCTTGTTTCGTATCTGCTTTGAAAAACCCAATCTGTTCATTTGTTTCAGTGAAAAGTTGGGTCTCCGCCTCAGGATGACTGTTATTATTTGGACGAACAATGACTCCGTTTTCAGTTGGGGTCGGCTTGGGGTCGCTCTGCAATTCGCTCCCGCCAGGGCTGAAAAACTGCTTGCGGGCCCCACCTTTTAGCTGATGCGCAATCTTTTCAGCAAATATGGTGTGAATCAGATTCTGGTTTTTCAAACGGATCTCTGTCTTGGCAGGATGAACATTGACGTCGATTTCCGATGGCAGCAGACTGACCTTGATAAAAAACATCGGATGCATGTTCTTCATTAATAGCGTCTTGTACCCCTCATAGATCCCGTGGTTGATGGTTCTGCACTTAACGTGACGATCATTGATGAAGATATGCTGCCATCGTTTTGAAGAACGGTTGCCGGATGGGTGAGAGATCAATCCCTCATATGAAAGATAAGATTCTTCGTGCTGACAGGGGATCAAATTGGCTGCGATCTCCGAACCAAAACAGCGTTTTATCCGATCCACAAATGTTTGTCCTTTCGGTAGATTGAGAACCACATTGTTATTGTGAATCAGTTTGAATTGAATATGCGGATGGCCCAGCGCCAACCGAATAATCAGATCGTGAATGTGGTTGTATTCAGTATTTGTCGACTTCATGAATTTCTGACGGCCCGGTGTGTTGAAAAATAGATTTTCAACGACCATTCGAGTCCCTTTTGGAAAGCCAACCCTGGCAGAATGAACCCGATTTCCGCCTTCCACACGCACCTGAAAACCGCCCTCTGCCTCACTTTGACAAGTGGTCATCTCAAACCTGGAAACAGCGGCGATGGCCGCCAGGGCCTCGCCTCGAAACCCCATGGTCTTGATGCGATCCAGGTCTTCTGTTGTCGCTATTTTGCTGGTTGCATGGCGTTCGATGGCCAGTTGGGCATCTTCGCTGGACATACCGTTGCCATTATCCAGCACTGAAATAAGGTCTTTGCCGCCATTTTTGATGGTGATCAAAATCTGGTCACTGCTAGCATCCAGAGCGTTTTCAACGAGTTCCTTAACTGCAGAGGCCGGACGTTCGACAACTTCTCCGGCGGCAATTTTATTGATTAACGCTTCAGGTAATATTTTTATGATCTGCATGGAACTCTGTTCTGTATTTGAGAGGACGAATCAGCTGCGGTTGATTTGAATAGATAGGTTAAATCTATCAATTTGATCGGGAATGATAAAGCATAATCTCTGATTTATCTGCCTCTGCCTTTCCCATCTTGCTCCGCCGACAATGCAGAATTATAAGGGGTTCAGGGTTGGCTCAAAAATTAGTCAAGTTTTTCCCATTAATGAAAAGGAAACACGTTGCTGCCACATTCTGTTTGCAAAATGTCCAGTGTTTTTCAGCAATGTCCGATTAGGTTTTTGCAGAAAGCTGAATGATGAAACTTGGATCGAGCTTATGCGCAGAGACGGGTTTTATCATTCAGCTTTTGTCTTGCAAAAACCTAACCGGACATTGCTGAGTGTTTTTAGGACTTTTGCAAATAGATTATGTGAAGTTGTTTTTGATCGATCCCTTTGTGTCTGCTGTGTCTGAGGCAGCTGGCGTTACTCAAGCACTACCAGCGGCGCGGCTCAGGAACAATAGCTACAGTAAGTGGCGAAAAGTTATCTGTGGTGCATAGTTACAATGAGTGTTGTCCTCAGCTGGTTAACCGGTTTGAATTTCCAATTGCAGGATTTTGGAGATGTTTTGGGCTTCGCCTTCCAGAAGGCTGAGTAACTGGGAGGTTCCCGCTTTGTTGTCCTGTGCGGATTGCTCAATTTTCTGACAAAGATCGGCCATTTTTTCCGCGCAGAAACTTGCGCTGTTCCCTCTTAGTTTGTGGGCGATTTCTTTCAATTTGTGGAAATTGTTATCTGCACTGGCCGCCTGCATTTTTCCAATTTGTGATGGTAGCTGGTCTAAGAAGAGCCTCACCAGTGGTTCAAACTTGTTGTCAACATCCTGACGCATTTGGCTGAGTTTTTCGAGATGAACAGTGGGGAATTCAATCAGAGATTCAGCTGTATCAATTTTTCCCCAAGGCTCGTATGAATCCTGAACACATTGGGAGATCATCTGGTTCAGTTCTGCTGTATCAAGGGGTTTGGAAACGAAGCCATTCATGCCGGCCACCTGACATTCCATTCTGTCTACATTGAGTGTATTGGACGTCATAGCAATGATGGGCACCATCGAGTTCGGGACATTAGAACCGAATTGACGGATCTGTCGGGTTGCCTCTATCCCATCCATTTCAGGCATTTGCATATCCATGAGTACGAGATCATAGTGCGACTGCTGTAATTTTTGAATGGCTTTCAATCCGTTTTCAGCAATATCCACCTGGGTCTGTCCCGAATTATTCAGCAGCAGCAAAGAGACTTTCCGCGTTATCAGGTCATCTTCGACCAGGAGAATTTTGAGATTCCTCTGTACCGGCGGCAAAGCTTGATCGAGGATCGGAATTAGCTGGTTTATGGCTCTCTCCCCCTCTTCTGTTTTTAAGAAGTGGGCTGTAAACCAGAATGTCGAACCGACACCTTCGGTACTCTCCAGACCGATTTTTCCTCCCATCAACTCAGCCAGCTCTTTGGAAATGGACAGTCCCAACCCGGTGCCACCGTATTTTCTGGAGGTTGAAGGATCCGCCTGGGCATAGCGCGTAAACAGTTTTTCCTGTTGAGGTTCAGGTATGCCGATACCGGTGTCCTTGACACGAAAGCAAATGCGTATTTCATCCCCGGAACGACCAGACCGTTCTACCTGAATAAAAACACCTCCCTGCTCAGTGAATTTAATGGCGTTGCTTATCAAATTGAGTAGAATCTGTCGCAGTCGGTGCGGGTCGCCAATCAAAAATTCAGGTAACCCCTCTGCCAGGTGGTATTTTAACTGCAGGTTCTTCTCCTGGGACTTGAACATCAATAGATCAACACACTCCTTGATGGTATCTTCCAGACCAAATTTTATTTTTTCCAGCTCCAGGGCACCCGCCTCGATTTTTGAATAGTCCAGAAGATCGTTGATAAGCAAAGAAAGAGAGTGTGAGCATTTTTCAATCAGGGCGATCTGTTTTTGCTGCTCTTTCGTTAAGTGACTATCATGTAATAATCCCGCAATACCGGATATGCTGTTGAGGGGTGTCCGGAGCTCGTGGCTGACATTGGCCAGAAAACGGTTGCGGTTACTGTTTTCGTGAAACTCGATCGCAAATTGCTTTTTTATCTTATGTATTTCTGCAGCTTGGGTTAGAATCTGCTGTTTGAATTGCTCAATCACTGTGTTTTTTTTGGCCAGCGTCTTTTTCAGTTTGAGACCCTCTGTTTCGAGATATTTTTTTCCCCGATACAGTTCGATATAATCTCCAAGATTGCCGATGCCAAATTTTGTCTTGTCTGAAGGCCTTTTGGATGATGATTGAAAAATGCCTTCCAGTAATTGATCAAAAGAGTTGCTGAACACATCATCAAGTTGTTGCATAGTCTGTCTTTTTTTAGAATCAGCCCAATGTTTGACTGCTGGGTCGGGAAAAGTGAGCCGGCAGAATGTGCTCTGCCGGAGGCGTTCCCCCGGGAATATTTGATTGATATTTAAACAGATAACGAAAAAGTGCGATCTTTTCGAAACTGCGTTACTCTTTTAAAATTCAATTGTTATGCCAGCTTGAAAATGAGATGATGTCTGCCGGGCCCGGGTTTGCTGTTCTCAAATTGACAGGGTTGAAAAAAACTGCGAATATAATCGATTAACAATTACTTGCATATCAGTTAGATAAAGGTCTGAATGTGAAGAACATCTGACTTTTTCACAGGACTGATAGCGCCACTTTTTGTCCGGTACCCATCATTAATCCAATGAGAAAGATCGATTTCATTTGCTTTTCATTGTTATCGTTGCTGAGAAGGTTGGGGGATCTGCTTGTTTGGGGTGGGGTTCTCTTCTTTTTCACGGGATGCTCAGATCAGTTGGATTATCGAATCGGTGTTGTGACACAGTCGATCACGGGTCGGGTGCTGATAAAAAACGATTTAAAAAATGCAGAACCGTTTATTGTGGTGCGAAAATACAACAAAACCTTCATTCAAACCTCTTCTGGTTTTATCCATCGTGTCAGTGCTGAGATTATCCATCCCCATAACGGGACATATACCGTTGAAATGGCAGCGGAAGTTGATCAGGTGGAACTGATGTTTCTGGGCAGGCGTCTGAGGCCGGTCTCATATCGTTTCAGACGCACGCTGGGTGTCAGCGAATATATCTACGATGCTCGACTGCAGCCAGATTCCGGCTGGCGAGACAGTTATTTCATTTTGATAAAACCCGGTCTGACTGAATATATCGTCGAACAGCGCTTCAAAATGAATAAATCTGATCAACTCTTTCTGGGGCAGTGGATGGACCGTACCGAAGACGAGTTTGAGAAGGCTACCGTTGATCAATAACAGGCGTACTGGGCAGTTGCCCGGAAGCGTTTTATCCACCTGCGTGGAGGAGACTTTTCCGGGCAACGGGGCAGTGCCTGTTGTTTTGTTTCAAAAGACCGTAAGTATGGCTACGGTTTCAATTTTCATCAATTTCAATCAGGAACTGTTATGAATTTACCAATCTATTATGACAAAGACGCAAATCTGAGCTTGCTGGAAGGGAAAAAACTGGCTGTTATCGGTTACGGCAGCCAGGGTCATGCCCATTCCCAAAACCTCAAAGATTCTGGGATGGATGTTATTGTCGGTTTAAGAGAGAGCTCAAAATCCTGGAAACAGGCTGAAGCGGACGGTCTGACAGTCATGAAGACCGCCGATGCTGCGAAAGCTGGAGATTTTATCATGATTCTGGCGCCGGACCAGCTTCAAGGCGATATCTATGCGCAGGATATCGCTCCCAATCTGGCAGATGGTGACGTGCTGGCCTTTGGCCATGGCTTCAATATAATCTACGAACAGATCATACCGCCTGAGAATGTTGATGTGGTCATGATTGCTCCCAAAAGTCCAGGCCACCTTGTTCGCAGAACCTATACAGAAGGTAGCGGAACTCCCTGTCTGATTGCCATTCATCAGGATGCATCCGGCAAAGCGCAAGACTTTGCTTTGGCATGGGCCAAGGGAATTGGCGGAACCCGTGCAGGTGTCATTCATACCAATTTCCGGGACGAGACAGAAACTGATCTGTTTGGAGAACAGGCAGTCCTCTGCGGGGGCGTTTCCGAACTAGTCAGGGCTGGATTTGAAACCTTGACCGATGCTGGCTATCCGCCGGAAATTGCTTATTTCGAATGCCTGCACGAACTGAAATTGATTGTTGATCTCTTTTATGAAGGGGGAATCAACTATATGAATTACTCCGTCTCCGAGACTGCAGAATACGGCGGACTCATCCGTGGCGAAGAGATTATTGGCAAAGAGTCCAGAAAGGCGATGAAGAATGTCCTGAAAGAGATACAGGAAGGAGACTTCGCTAAAAAATGGTTACTGGAGAACAAGGTTGGGCAGCCTAATTTCAAAGGGTTGCGTAGAAAATCGGAAAACCACCCTATCGAAAAAATCGGGGCTGAACTCAGAAAAATGTTTTCCTGGAAAAAATAGTGCCACCAAAAGCGCTGACAATAACGGAGTTGACCCGGGGGATTAAACATCTCCTGGAAGGAAATCTGGGCAGGGTCTTCCTGCAGGGTGAGATTTCGAACCTTGCCCGTCCCAACTCCGGACATCTCTATTTCAATGTCAAAGACGACAATGCACAAATTGCTGGCGTCATGTTCCGTTCTGTGGCCCAACGAACCCGTTTTGCTCTGGAAAACGGCCTGGAGATCCTGCTGCACGGTCGGATTACGGTTTATGAACCACGCGGTGTCTACCAACTGATCGTCGACAGGGTTGAACCGCTTGGCGCAGGGGCTTTTCAATTGGCTTTCGAGCAAATGAAGAGCCGGTTATCCGCTGAGGGGCTGTTCGATCCAGAGTACAAACAGCCTTTACCTTTTTTACCCCGTGGCATCGGGGTTGTCACATCACCTTCCGGGGCGGCCATTAGAGATATTCTGAATGTTCTGGGTCGCCGCTTTCCCTCCATCCCGATTTTGATCAACCCTGTTTCAGTTCAGGGGGATGTCGCAGCAAAGGAGATCGCCTCAGCAATTGGCCATTTTCAGGGAATGGAGAATATTGATTTGCTGATTGTAGGTCGCGGTGGTGGATCTGTAGAAGATTTATGGTCGTTTAATGAAGAGGTCGTCGCCAGGGCAATTTTTAAATCCAAAATCCCAATTATCAGCGCGGTCGGACATGAAACGGATTTCACCATTGCCGATTTTGTTGCCGATTTACGGGCGCCTACGCCTTCGGCAGCAGCTGAGTTGGCTGTTCCTTTGTTGTCGGACCTGACCGACCGGGTGGGAAATGCCGGCAGAAGGCTGATTTCATCTTTACAGCAGCAATTGCAAGTCCATGGTGAAGCCCTCAATTATTATCAGAAGCGCTTGAGAAGCCCTCAATGGGTTATTCAGAGACATATGCAGCGGGTGGACGAACTAAATGGGCGGCTCTCCAATCTGATTTACAATCAGCTGCAGGGAGCAGATAATAGACAGGAAAGCCTGTACCAGCAACTGCGCCATCATTCTCCGCTACCGCGGATTGAACAATCTCAGATCCGTATCAAGGATCTTAAACGGCAACTATTGTCCCAATCCAGCCTGATTCTGGAACGAAACCGAAACCGTCTCCAGGCACAGACCCAGCTTTTGAATTTAGCCAGCCCCTTGTCCATCATGGACCGAGGCTATGCGATGGTGACGGATTCGGAGAATCGGCCCCTTACATCAGTCAAAGCGGTCAAAGTGAATAGCCCTTTTTCTGTTCTTGTTCCTGATGGTTTGATACGAGGCCGAGTTGAAACGGTAGTTCCATCCCCGCCGCGCGGTTCAAAGCCGAAATCAGAGCCTTGATGGATGCGATGCTGATATTGGTATCGACCCCGACACCGGTTACTTTCTGATTCCGATATTCGATTTGAATGTATGCCGCTGCTGTCGATGAGATTGTCTCATTCAGGGCGTGCTCCGAGTAGGATATCAGTTTGAATTGAGCATGGTTCCCGCTCTTCAGTGCACTGCCAATCGCATCCAAAGGACCGTTACCTGTTCCATGGATTTCAACCAGTTCGTTGTTGATTTCGAGTTGAGCGTTGATCGTCGTCTCTTTTCCCTTAGTCCGGATCTCGCAGTCGATAAAGCGAAATGGGAAATGAACCTCCAGAAAAGCTTGCTTGAAGAGGGTGTAAATTTCATGTGGTTGAACTTCATGACCGGTCCGATCGGCCTCCTGCTGTACAATTTCTCCCAGTTCGGGATGCATGTTTTTAGGAAGTTTATACCCGAATTGATTTTCCATGATGTAAGCGATGCCGCCTTTGCCCGATTGACTATTGATCTGGATAATCTTTTCATAGGTTCTGCCGACGTCCTTGGGATCGATGGGTAGATAGGGGACAGCCCATACCTTTGCTTCTGTATCATTGGTGGTTTCCATGCCTTTTTTAATGGCATCTTGATGGGAACCTGAAAAAGCGGTGTAGACAAGCTCTCCAACATAGGGATGCCGGGGATGAATCGGCATGTGGGTGCAATTTTTATACGCTTCAGCCACGCGGTTAATGTCCTGAAAAACTAGTTGGGGGTCCACCCCCTGGGAAAACATGTTCAGAGCGAGGTTCACAATATCCACGTTTCCGGTACGCTCTCCATTGCCAAAGATAGTTCCCTCCACTCGTTCCGCACCTGCCAGCAGAGCGAGTTCTGTTGCCGCGACACCGGTGCCTCGGTCATTGTGGGTATGAACGCTCAGTGTAATGGCATCTCGCCTGGAAAAATGACCGGAGAACCATTCGATCATGTCGGCAAAAATGTTGGGTGTCGACATTTCCACCGTCGCCGGCAAGTTGATGATGGCTTTTCTATCCGGTGTCGGCTGCCAAACATCCATCACGGCCTCGCAAATATCCAGTGCAAAATCAAGCTCGGTGCCGGTGAAGCTTTCCGGAGAGTACTCAAACACAATTTCCGTGTCTGTCAAACCGTCTGCAATTGATTTGATCTCTTCGGTGGCATCCACCGCCAATTTGATGATCTCCGACCGGCTCATCTGAAAAACCACATCCCGCTGCAAGGTCGAGGTGGAGTTGTAAAGGTGGCAAATCGCTTTTTTGGCTCCTTGCAAAGCATCAAACGTTTTCCGGATGAGATGACTTCTTGCCTGGGTCAAAACCTGAATCGACACATCATCCGGAATCAGAGCATCATCGATTAGTTTTCTGAGGAAATTAAATTCAACCTCTGCAGATGCTGGAAAACCGATTTCGATCTCTTTAAACCCCAGTTCCAGTAACAAAGAAAAGAAAGCCAGTTTTTCGGTCATGTTCATCGGAGTGCGCAGTGCCTGGTTTCCGTCTCTCAGGTCTACGCTGCACCAGAGAGGGGCCTGGGTGATTCTTCGGTTTGGCCAGCGGCGCTGGGGATTGCTGATATTTGGAAAAGCCTGGTATTTATGGAATGGCATCGAGATCATTTCTTCCTTTGGATGAAGGGTTATGGGTTGTTTAGCTTGAACGCCATGAAAACCATGGCGATTGGACAAAAAAAAAGGCCGTGGACAATTAATTTGCCCACGGCCTTTTTTGTTTGTGGGCTGAAAGCCCACAACAGATGATCAAAACAACACTGCGGCTTTCTTTTACCAGTTAGGCAAGAGCAGCAGCAATAGGTTGTTTTGAATTTTGGAAATCATTTTATAGTCTGTTTCAGTTATCCTGTTAACTTCTATTCTCAGGTCTAAATCGGGTTTTGTCAACGTACTTTATGTCAGCAATGTCTGGTTAGCTTTTTGCTGAAAGCTGAATGATGAAACCTGGATCGAGCTTGTGCACAGAGACGGGTTTTATCATTCAGCTTTCAGCAAAAAGCTAACCAGACATTGCCGGTTTTAGTTGGATCTAAAACGGGTGTAGCCTGCCCATCACCTAAACTTTTGGCGGTGTGCGGGTTTCAGTAACGCCGTTTGCCTCACTGGGAACTTTGCTGTTCAGATTGTTAGCTCCCGCTGAAGTAGGCTTGTAATTCTCAAGCGGTTTTTGTTCATTCATCAAGAGGGTTACAAACTCGGGGCTTTTTAGAAATTCAAAGACGTTCTCACGCTCTTTTTCATCGTCGAACATTTCGATCAGAGTCTCCCGCATGGATTTCAGGTTTTCGATCCCCCTTTTTTTGAAGAAATCGATATTTTTTAATTTGGTTTTCTGTTGCTCGTTCATGGAGAGAATTTTGTCTTCGAGGGCCTGCATCACGCGTTCCAGATCCTCTTTTTCGATTTCGTCCTGTTTGACCTTATTTTCGAAACGGGAGATCATTTTCATATAATCATTAATCTGTGGTGACGCGTTCTCGAATTTGTTGTCCAAACTCTCTGTTTTCTTGGGATCTTTCAAAGAAGAGAGGACCTCTGCTTTATTTGTTTGTTTGGTTCGGGCGGCAGAATTTTCGGGTTTCTGCTTTTTACCCAAGGGATTGTCTTTACGGTTTAAGGCATTTTTTGTAGCATCTTGTATACGCCCTAAGCTCGAAGAATTAAGTTTTGACGTGTTCATATGGCTCCCAGCGATGTGTGATTCTTTCTCGTGCAGTCGTTATCATACGGTACAAAAAACAGTGCTTTTGGGCTAAAAAAGTTATGTTCGGTAATTGAGATCGTTTGCCAACTGTAAGTTAATCACTTTTTGTGCCAAATATTCGGAATTTCTGAAATTCATTAAGCATTGTAACTATTCACCACATTACCGGAGTCGGGGAGATTATGATTCAAAACGATGGAAAACAGGACGTTTTCCCAACGCGTTTCTGACGAAACACTTGGCTCCATGGATGGATTCATACGTGTTTTGAATTATAATCCCTTCGACGGAGGGGGCTGAATTGATACTAAGCATTTTGGTCAATACGGGAAAATCCCGCAATCTCAGGTGGCTTCCAGAGGCAGACAAGGCAAATTTCATCCACTACCCCTTTCATCTAACCCATTTCAAATAAATTCATTTATGAATATCAAAGCAAAACTATTAGAGATTTTTGAAGTTAATCAGATCTCGGCGAGTTTTAAAAAAAGGGAATTTGTCGTTGAGTATTCGGAAAATCCCCAGTATCCAGAGTACCTTAAATTTGAGTTGATTCAAGATAAATGCGAGTTGCTGGATCAATTCTCCGTTAACCAGGAAATCGATGTGCATTTCAACCTTAAAGGTCGAAAATGGACAGACCCTCAGGGTAATATTAAATACTTTAACACGCTGCAGGCGTGGCGGATTTTAAAAGCTGATCAACGGGCAGCGCCTTCCGCACCTGAAAACGGATTGGATGCACCACCGGCCTGGCTGGGTGAAGGGGAAGCTGAAAACGATGTGCCATTTTAGGTTGAACCCGTGAACGCCTGCCAACAGTTGTTAATCTGAACGTGACTGAAGTCAAAAATGAGTAATCAAAAAGAAGTTGCTGTGATCGGAGCCGGTTTGGCGGGTTGTGAAGCTGCCTGGCAGCTTGGTTCCAGAGGTATTCCCGTAGTTCTGTATGAGATGCGGCCCACTGTGATGACACCGGCCCATCAAACAGGTCAATTTGCGGAACTTGTCTGCAGTAACTCTCTAAAATCGCGAGAGATTACCAACGCCCACGGACTGCTGAAAGCAGAATTGAAATTGGCAGGGTCCATCATTGTGCAGTCTGCAGAAGAACAAGCGGTTCCGGCTGGATCCGCACTGGCAGTGGACAGACTGCTCTTTGCCAGTGCGGTGGAAGAACGGATAAAAAATTGTCCCCACATTCGACGGCAGAACGAGGAAGTTACCGATATCACTGCCCTGCAACAGGATTATTCCCGAGTTATTTTGGCCACCGGACCGCTCAGCTCTGACACTATTTCACAATCACTGCGCAGGATCCTCAATGATGAGGGTCTGTTTTTTTACGATGCGATTGCGCCGGTTGTCTATACCGAATCGGTCAATATGAAGATTGCCTTCAAGGCTTCGCGGTATGGAAAGGGTGATGCGGATTATATCAATTGTCCGATGAATCGGGAGGAGTACGAGAGACTGATAATCGGTTTACGGCAGGCTGAAAAGATGCCGTTCCGGGATTTTGAGCAGGCCAAGCATTTTGAAGGGTGTCTGCCGGTGGAAGTGATGGCGGAAAGGGGCATGGAGACGCTCTCATACGGTCCTATGAAACCGGTGGGGTTGCGGGATCCGAGAACCGGTGAACAGCCGTGGGCAGTTCTCCAATTGCGGCAGGAAGATCGAAACGGGGAGTTGGTTAATCTCGTTGGCTGCCAGACCCGGATGCGTTGGGGAGAACAGAAACGGCTTTTTCAGGAGGTTCCGGGGCTGGAGAATTGTGAATTCGCCCGCATGGGAAGCATGCATCGTAATACCTATATAAACGCCCCCCTTCATCTTAGTTCCAATCTGGAGTTGAAGAACCACAAAGGCATCTATCTGGCAGGGCAGATCACCGGGGTTGAGGGGTATGTTGAATCAGCTGCCATGGGAATGTGGGTCGCGATGAATATCCAAAGTGAAATCAAAGGGGATGGCGTTCCTGAGGCAGATGCACAAACGATGCTGGGCGCTCTTGTCAACTATTTGATGACCGCCTCACCCGATAATTTCCAGCCCATGAATAGTAATTTTGGGTTGTTGCGCGATTCAGGGGAGAAGCGGCCCCGCAACAAAAAGGAGCGTCGGCGGCTGGTCGCAGAACAGGCATTGCACCGCTGGCAAAATCTGCTTGATCGGATCCATTGGCCCGTTGCCTAACCAGCCTTATCGCCCTAACCCCAAATTATTAAATCTGGGATTTCGCTGTTTGTGGACTGTTGTGCTGAAAGGAGTGACCATTCATGGTCAACAGGTTGGTTCGATCGGTTTCCAACGATGCCAGAGGAATGTTTTCAGAATCCCCGCTTTTTGAAGCGAAAACCTCGGAATATGTTTTATAGGCGCGATTGACAACAATCAGGTAATTGCGGGTTTCCCGTGGCAGGTTGCGGGCGGTTCTCTTGAAATAGTCATGTCCGAACATGTTAACCCGAAGTTTAAGGCAGGAATAGCTTTTACACTTGAAAGACAGTACGACTTTGCGAAAACCAGCATTGTACGAAACAGTGATCAGCTGTCGACGCAGGTCGGGGTCGATGATGTCGGCATATCGGTTCTCCAGATATTGCAGGTGTTTGATCCCTAATATCACGTTGAGTTCCGGTTGTTTGAGGAGATGCTTTTTCAACTTCTGCTTTGAAAGGGGAATATTAAGTCTGTCGTACTGATCCAGGGCAGTGTCTGGCATCAGTTGCATCAATCCGAGGGCTCCCTTGGGACTTATCGCCGTTGGATTGAAATTGGATTCCGCTTTCATCACCGCCAGCACAAGTGGCAGCGAAACATTTTCGCTGTTGGCGTATTTAAGAATATGGGGGATATACGCGCTTGCCTTTTCGATGTCCTCTTTTGGCAGTGGGTACTGCCGGACAATCTGCTTTGTAGATGGTTGAATGGCGGATGTCGTAAAAACGATATAGCTGAATAAAAACAGCGCCAGGCAGCCTGAAAAAATTTTATTGGCCATAAAGATCAGTTACTCAATTCATATTCAAAAAGCGAGGTTTCTCTTTTTTGTGAAGTAATTCTTTATGATAAAACATTAGTAAAAAAAAAACAGTAGTTCACTAGTGAAATAGTTGCATTTTTAAATCTAAATCAATTTTTGTATCTGTTCAGCATCTGCGTCGTCGAGTGGATTGTGATTCAAAACACACATGAATTCATCCCTGGAGCCAAGTGTTTCATCAGAAACGCGTTGGGAAAACGTCCTGTTTTCCATCGTTTTGAATCACAATCCACTCGGCTTCGGGAATATGGTGAATAGTTACCAATTTTTAAGATCTGGAGCTGGTTGGAATGATCAGCCGGAAAGCCTTGGAGGGACGGGATAAATCGTAGTTTTTCCGCCAGTCTTCCGGTAGATCGTGACGGTCGCATTCAGAAAACCCCAGATTTTGGAAAAAATCAAACATGCGGGGATCGATACTCAGAGAAAATATTGATTTTTTTCCGACCGTTTTGGCGGTTTCAATCAGCCTCTCTGCCAGTTCATGGGCCCGTCCTTTTCCCTGATACCGGGGTAGAGTACAGAATTTAGCCATTTCAGCGGATTCATCGTATGTGGTCAGTTTGGCTGCTGCGACAATTGAGTTGTTGACCGTGTAGACGTAATAGTTGGCGATATCTCGTGCCAGATCATCTTCCGCTACCGGCAGGATGATGCTGGATTGAACATAGGGCTTCATCAGCAGCGCGATGTCCATCACATCGGATAGCCCCGCTTTTCTGATCGTGTTGGGATACGAGCTGGTCAGCAGTGTGCCGATTCCGCGGTGTGTGAAAATCTCCTGAAACAGGCAGCCGCTTTTTCCTTCGAGTAGGACGATATCGAATCCCTGGCGCAGGTTTTCTTCAACCAGATATTGCAGCCGCTGCTGTCCAATGTTGATTTCGTGTGCGGGACTTAAATACTGGATCAGCTCTTCTGATGTCGTGTGAGAGAGAAATTGATCATCGATTATCAGACCAGGTTCCGCAGAGAGGAAGAAGACTTTATCCACACTCAGAAAGGATGCCAGATTCATGGCGAAGTGATCCCCGTTTGTTGAATCCGGATCACTCTGTGCGACAGTCGCCAGGTTGAGAACTGGGATGTTTCCCTTTAAAAGAATTTTTTCTATGGATGCAGCATCCGCTTCGGTCGGCCCTGCATCATTCACCTTGGGAACGTGCTGAAAAGGACAGCCTCGGTTGTTCCATACTTGTAAGAGATTTATTAATTTGTCATGATCGTGGCAAATAACAATGATTTGAATGTGCGCGCTGTATAAGACCCTCAGATCCGTAATAATATTCTGCAGATTCACCTGTTTCTCCAATACCAGAATAAACAGACGATTCTGAAACCGATAGGAGTAGTGAAAGATTTCCAACGCATCCAGCATGCGAAGATCAACGGATTGATTCATTGTCGGTAAGCCTGGACAAAGGGGTTTTACTCCTTATTCCGCTTTTTCAAAAAAGCGGGAGCGAATTTAGACACATATTTCGTAATGCCCCTGAAGACATATAAGACAATAAAATGCAATATGTATCCCACGTTAAATTGGATAGAGCATTTTTTATCAGCATTGTCCGGTTAGGTTTTTGCTAAAAGTTGACCGGACAATGCTGGTTTTTTATCCACTATTTTGAGATTTGTTAGCAAGGAAGCGTATCTAAAGAAATGAAGACAGGAACCCAAAAAAATATAAAAAAACCGAAGGCCTTTGATGGCACCATGTCGTTTCTGGATCATCTGGATGAGTTGCGGGGACGGTTAATTCGGTTTGTGATTGTACTGGCCCTGTGTGTCTTGGCTACCTATTTTTACCGCAAAGAGATTCTGGATCTGATCCGAAAACCGGTGGAGGTTCCCCTCAAGAAATACACGGCGATAGCACCGGCACCTGAAACAGCCTCCCCCCTGAAAAGCGGTCTCTCATCTCTGGGCTCTTATAATTGTGTCTGCCGGGAAACCGCCCCCATTGGAGACGCAACAGAAGAGAAGGCATTGCCGTCGCCAGATCGCGTCACTCCTTCTGTGTCCGAGGATTTACCAGAACCCACCAGTGATGCGCCGTCATCACCGGCCGAAAACCTGGAGCAGGCCGGTAAATTCTTGCAGAAAATAGGGGCATCCCTGGATGATTTCATCATGTTTTTTCAAGTGCTGCTGAACAAGGAACCATCCCCTGTTTTCACAGACCGGGTTCCTCAAGAGGCTGCGCAAACTCAGGCGCCTGAAGCCGTCACCTCATTGCCGGGAACCATCAACCTCAATTGTCAGTGCAGTGTGGGTCAACCGGAACCGGACACCGGCTCCACGATGGTTTATATCGGGTTACCAGAGCTGTTTTTTGCTCAAATGAAGGTGGCTATCTTCGCCGGATTTTTTATTGCGTTTCCATACCTGCTGATCGAACTATGGGGATTTATCGGACCTGCTTTGTACTCTGCCGAGAAAAAAGTATACTGGATTTTTTCAATCTTTACCTATTTCTTCTTTATTGGCGGGGCCCTTTTTGGCTACTTTATCGTTTTTCCCTTCGGGTTCGATTTTTTTCTCAGCCTGGCCCAGCCAGGTGAGATTATGCCTTCGTTGTCCATTGGAGAGTTTCTCAGTCTTGCCATTAAATTACTGCTCGCGTTTGGCTTTATTTTTGAGATGCCGCTCGCGACATTTATCCTGGCTCGCCTGGGAATTCTCACCCCCGGAATTATGATCCGTCAGGCGCGGATTGCTCTTTTGATTGTGTTTATCCTCAGTGCCGTGCTGACTCCGCCAGACCCATTTACGATGATGCTGATGGCAGGTCCGTTGATTCTTTTGTACCTGCTTAGTATAGGAGTCTGTTTTGTGGGGTTGAATAAACAAAAAGCGGCGCAGAGAGCAAAAGGCATAGAACTGGATGACGACTAGCAGAAAATCTAGAACTCGTAGTCGGAAATCAGTAGTTCGATGATCGAGGCATCGTTGGGTGTCTGATCTTTGAACTGTAGCCCCGAATAGAAGTATCCAGAATGGGGATCTTTTTCACTGCGGACACAACGGCTGTCGAAAAGGATTTCTGACGTTTCCTGGATTTCCTCCGGCAGCTGCAGGTTTAGCTCATACACCCTGCCCACTTCCAAGGGTGTCTCGCTCACCAGCTGGATCCCATCGACCGTAATATCAATGCTTCGCCCGATAGTTTGTCCCGATTCTCTTTCCAGGACTTCCAGATAATATATCAACGCTTTCCGAGTGGATTTACGCTTTTGTTTAAATATACTCATGCTGATTTTTCAGGCCTGCTGGAAAAATTTCCTCGAAGATTAAGGCAGTAAAATGTGCTGATACACTGACCTCGTTTGTGTGGGAAAAGATTCACCACAGAGACACGGAGTTCACAGAGTTGTGATGTTGTCGTCATGACAGATTGTATAGAAAATGGTACCAATTGAACCCGCGAAAAATCAAGCGAAACCCATTTCCCCACTTAATCCTCATTTTCATCTTCCTCAGCAGGCTTTTTGATATGGCTTGAATAGTCTTTTAGAAAGTACAGAATTCCCAGGCAAAGTCCGGCCACTACAGCAGAAAGTTTGATCTCCTTCGGAAAATCACTCTCAGTGATGATGATCTGCGGTATACGGTATGACATGTACCCGATTTGAAATAGAAAAACGACCAATGCCGCAATGCGGAAAAGTTTTTTCATAGAGAATTACAGTGCGTTATTTGTCAATTGGGTAACAATTGGTTTCCAGAAATAACCCATCTCAACATCGGAAAAGTGCTCCACAGAAAGCGGTTGTTGCTTAAGAGCAAGGTCAAGTGGCCAGGCTGCGCAACCATTCTGGTATAGCCTGCCGGTAGTTAGAGAATTATGAAAGTCCGGTTCCAGATCCAGATTCCAGTCCCCCTGCATGGTTTCCCAGCCTTGTCGAAATCTCTCCAGATACTTTATCTGACTGAACGAACCCAGACAGCGGATGCCATTCAGAAATCGGAGTACGAAGAAGAGTAGAAAAAGTCCGGGACATAATATGTCATCTTCCAACTGCCGGATCAGGTCCTGACGGCTGATTTCCCGGTAACCGGTTTTCCGGCTTTCCAGGCCCTGGCCTCGCCAAAATAGGGGATCAACTTTGGCTGATTTTTTCCCCAGGTAAGATCCCAGAAACATTGCTGGTTCATCGAAAGCCGACCGAATTTCCAGACTCTTTTTTGTATTCGAAAGCAGAATTCCACAGGGATGATCCGGTTGATGTGCAAGGATGTTGACCAGATATCGGGCAATGACCCGGTTAAGATCGAAAATCAGAAACTGCCGGTCGCTGAAAACCCGGTTTTGGATTCGCGTTGCAGCCAGAGCGGACCACTGGGAAAATGGCTGATTGACGGCCATTTTGGGGAGTAATTTTTGTAGACCATCACTGAACTGGTGAGTGAGGTCGGTCTGAAATTCGGTCAGCCTGGTGCCGAAAAGAAGCTGATCTCTTTGTCTGGAAGGAATCAAGCTGATGCGATGATCGGTGTCGCCGTGGGCCGATCGTTCTCTGCCTGCTTTTAAAGCCTGCCGGTAGGCAGAAGATTCCGGCCGGCACAAATGCTCAAGCGGCAGAGAACCGTAACTCAGAGCCCCACTCCAGGCGCTGTTGGAAAAAGCGACGCCTGAGTTTGCACCAATGAGATAGGGCCTCGAAGGTTGCAGGCCTGAAAGGCAGATGAGGTCCAGGGCCAGAAAAGTCGGCCCATGTGTAGGGGTGATGTGATGGGAAGTCTGCAGAACCGGTGTCTCTTGGAGTTGTCTCAGTGCTCTCTGCATGAGGGTCGGCTCATATCCCATTACTGCCCACTCCTGACTGAACGCTGCGATCAGCTCAGGTTCAATCTCCCGCGGCTCTTTCCGGTAAAGTCTCTCAGCATAAATTTTCAGCGGTGTCTGCCAGGCTGCGTCGAAAATCTCGGCCAGCTCGGGATGATTCCTGCTCAGATCGCTCAGTGATTCCGATTCTGCCATCTCTGATCCAGTTTGCCGGCCAGTTTATGTTGGATACTGCCAAAGGCGCCGTTGCTCATGACGAGGAAGATGTCACCGGACTTTGCCCGGTTCAAACATGCTTCAACAATCAGATCCAGCTCTTCAACAACCCAGGCGGGTTTTCCATTTTCGTTTAACTCAGCCACGATCCGTTTCAAATCCAGCCGTTCGGCATCGTTAATTCGCTCTCCCCTGAACAACTTGTAAAAGGTGACCGAATCGGCTGCAGCGAAACACTCAGCCATGCGGGACTGATGAAACTGTCTGACCGAGGTATTGCTACGGGCTTCATAGATAGCGTGAATCCCGGCATCCGGCCAGGCGGCGCGTACGGCTTTCAGGGTCTCCACAATCGCGGTTGGGTGGTGGGCAAAATCATCAAAAACCCTGACCTGATCGTTCTTTGTCAACAACTGCAGCCGTCGCCGCACATTCT
>Ga0233431_1001753_pt1 | contig 34912 bp, 29 predicted proteins | sample SI_118_April2016_FD_179867 | JGI IMG/M metagenome (GOLD analysis project Ga0233431, IMG submission 179867) | Seawater microbial communities from Saanich Inlet, British Columbia, Canada - SI_118_April2016_200_MG | ecosystem: Environmental > Aquatic > Marine > Inlet | place: Canada: British... | reverse complement strand
CGCGAAGGAGAACTAAAATAAATTTGTGAAACTGTGAGACTTCCCTTACCAAGAAAATCATGATCTTTTAACCGATGATTTAATTCAGCCAATTCATCAATGATACTGGTCATTTTATATATGGCATTATCACCACGATGAGGTGCTGAACCATGTGAACTTAATCCCTTGGTTGACACCTCGATTTCCATTCTACCGCGATGTCCACGATATATATTGCAGGATGTTGATTCGGTAATAACGACAAATTCTGGACGGATATTTTGCTCTTTGATTATATATTGCCAGCATAATCCATCACAGTCCTCTTCTTGAACCGTTCCTGTAATCAATAGTGTGAAATCGCCATCGAGAATTAGGTCCTTAATGATCTTGCCACCATAAACCATTGCAGCCATGCCGCCCTTCATATCAGATGCTCCTCGACCACCAACTACCTTTTTATCCTCATAACCGCCAAAAGGATCAAAGGCCCATTGATTTGGATCGCCCACTCCAACGGTATCGATATGCGCATCCATGGCAATGAGACGACTGCCTGTACCAATATATCCAAGGATATTACCCATCGGATCAATTTCAACCCGGTCAAACCCCACCTTTTCCATTTCCTGCTTGATTCGTAGTACTACTTTTTCCTCTTCACAGCTTTTACTGGGTATGGCAATCATATCCCTCAGAAATCGAGAAATATCCTTTTCATATCCAACTGCATTGGCCATTATTTTTTTATAATCAATATTCATATTTATCCAATCTTATCAATTTTTTTCCATAATTTTGCTGATTCCTGACAAGCGTTAGCCAGGATATCTTCTTTATTTATATTTACAAATTTGTTATCTTTGATTCTAAACTTGCCCCTGGTGATAACATCGCTGGGCGAAGTAAAACCGCCAAAGACATGGCTCATAATATTTGATTCATTTAGTTCTGTAGTTTGGTTATACTCATACATGACCAAATCAGCCTGGTACCCAATCTTAATCCTGCCAATTTTCTGATTAAATAGTCTGCTTACCAATTCTGAATTATTTTTAAATAGTAAATTGGGATAATCAAAATTTTTATCAGGACCCTTTATATGAGAGCTGCGGATTATTTCTGCCTGGTTTACTTCATTGAGCATATTTGCCTGTTTGCCATCTGTCCCAAGTGCAACCGGAAGATTTTCCACTGTTTGTGAAGATAGCTTACCAACCCGATTGCCAGCATTGGATGTTGGACAATGAACCAGATTGGCACCCTTATCTTTTATAATTTCAAAGTCTTCATGCTCAAGATGTATACCATGGATCAATAAACTGTCTTTGGTGATAATACCGGTTTTATTCAATCGGTCAATGACTGATCGATACCCCCTTTGTACCGCATCCTCATGATCCGCTTTATCTTCAGCAACATGAATATGAATGCCTGGGTTATCAATTTCTTTCAGTCGATTACAAATTGTATTCAATGAATTATCAGAAAGGGTAAATGAGGCATGTAAACCCATCATTGGATGGACAAAAGGATTAGATCTGTATTTTTCAATGGAGTTGATATTTTCCTGAAGAGAAGATTCAAAGACTTTTTCCCCATTTCGATCGCTTGTTTCAAAGGCAGTTCCTATGCGGATTCCAAAATTACTAGCAACATCAACAAGATGATCGATTGAACCATCGATATAATTCTGACTGGAATGATGATCCATAATTGTGGTAACCCCAGCCTGGAGAGCAGACATCAAGCCAACCTGAAATGATGCATGCGTCGAGGCATCATCTAACGCTAAATCCAACTTCCACCAGACCTGTTGAAGTTTCTCAACAAAGTTCACCGGTTTTGTACTAGGTGCCGGCATTCCAAGAGCCAGAGATGAATATAGGTGATTATGAGCATTAATCATCCCCGGTAATACAAATTTGCCATTCATATCAAAAACGCTGTGATAATTTGATAGATCAGAATGCAGGCTACCAATTTCGGTAATAATTCCATCTTCACAGACAATTGATGTATTCAGATTTAAACTAGATTCTCCATTTGGATCTATTATTGTCAAATTTTTAAATAAAGTTCTACTCATCTCTATTGCTTTCTCATTTCCCTTTTGAATGATTTAACAAATCTAAAACATACTCAGGAGATATTGGAAGTTGATTTACCTGTTGTCCAATGGCATTGCTGACAGCATTGGCGATGGCGGCACCAGTTGGGATAATCGCCGGTTCACCAATCCCCTTTGCCCCCCATGGTCCCTGAGGTTCAGATTCTTCAATAATTATCACTTCCACATCAGATATATCATTTGCTGTCGGGAGAAGGTATGTTGAGAGATTTTGATTTTGAACCAGACCATTATCATATTTAAGATTCTCTGTCACTGCCCAGCCAATACCCTGCGAAATTCCACCTTCAACCTGACCCTCAATACCGGCAGGATTTATTGCTGTGCCCACATCATGTGCCGCCCAAATTTTTTGAACTTTTACCAATCCAGTAAGAGTATCAACTTTTACTTTGGCGAGATGTGTGGCAAACGAATAGCTAAAATATGCTTCTCCATTTCCATCTTCCGGATTAAAATTGAGGTCAGGTACATGCCACCATCCGGTGGTCTCCATTCGGTAATTTAACTGATACATATATTCAGTTAACTCCTCAAATGAACAGTGAGTATTACCAGCACTGTTTATGACCCTATCATTTTCAATTACAATATTTTGCAACGGACAATCCATGAGCTTTGATGCTGCTAGTTTAATTTCTGGTAAAAGATTTTCTGTGGCATTAATTATGGCCTGTCCTGTCATGATCACATTTCGACTGGCCACTGCAGGACCGCTATCGGCAACATATTCCGTACTGGTTGGGTTTATCTGTATTCTTGATGGTGCAATCCCAAAGGCCTCTGCTGTCATTTGTGTTACCACAGTTAATGCGCCCTGACCCATTTCAACCAAACCATATGATACCGTTATGGACCCATCTCGATGAAGAGTGATCTTGACGGCAGAGCCATCCATAAACCAACCGGCAGCGCCAAGACAATTTCCATAATGTGTCAGGGCAATTCCATAGCCAGTTTTTATTCTATCCTCATTTTGAGGTAGAGGGGAATTCCCCCAATCTGAGGCATGATAGGATTTTTCCAATGTTTCCATTGCTCCCACACTTGATTTGAGACACTGCCCGGTTATGGTTTTATCATTTGGTTTGATAATATTTAATTTGCGAAATGAAAATGAATCTATGCCAATTTTTTCAGCGACAATATCCATGATTCGTTCATGACCGAATGCTGCCTGCGGTGAGCCAAACCCACGGAAAGCGCCATTTGGAGGTAGATTGGTATAATAGGAAATTGACTGAATATTTACATTTGGAACAACATATGGACCCATCGCCTGGACGGCAGACCGATATGAAACCACCGAAGACAGAGTAGAATAAGCACCACTGTTTTCCTCCAATTTTACTTCAGCAGCAGTTATGATACCATTATTGGTCACTCCCACCTTATACTTCATTTTAAATGGATGTCGCTTACTGGTTAATTGGATATCATCTTCCCGACCGTAGACCATTTTCACAGGTCTTTTGGTGATGACAGCTGCCAATGCAACCCGGGCACAAATTTCTGATGGCACATCTTCCTTGCCACCAAATGCCCCTCCGGTTGGAGCCTGTTCAACAATTACTTTATTAAATGGAATCCCTAAAACTTTGGAAACTGCTTTCTGCACATAAAACGGACATTGAAGAGACCCAAGAATTCTCACATCGCCTGATTCTAAAGGAGTCACTATGCATGCCTGTGGTTCAAGATAATAATGCTCTTGTTCAGGTGTTGTAAACTCTGCTTCAACTATTTTGTCGGCGTTGGCAAAGCCTATTTCAACATTACCCCTGATGACTTTATGCTGACATGAGATATTGTTTTCATGAATGAATCCTGTGGTTACAGATTGACTTTTTTCAATCGTAAATATGGGATCTAATTCTGTGTACTTAACGCGGATGAGTTTGGCAATTTCAAACGCTCTTGTAGGACTATCGGCAACGATCACACCGATTGAATCGCCAATATACCGAACCGTTTTATCGGCAAAAAGGGGTTGATCATATGTAATTACACCAACCTGGTTTTCACCGGGGATATCATTAGCAGTAATAAACTTTATGAATCCTTTTGATGATTGAGCCAATGAGCTGTCAATTGAGGTAATGATGCCAAATGGTACCTTCGAGTAGACAGGAGCTGAATAAATCATATTATCAACTGAAATATCAGTGAGAAACTGCGTCTCTCCTGTTACCTTTCCCCTGGCGTCAACCCGCTTCAATGGCTGACCAATATATGTTTTTGTACTCAAAAGATTTTTAACCAATAATTATTAACAAGTATTCACCAACTACAAATTGGTTAATTCACTATGCATAATAATATCTTAATTTAATGTGCACACAGCATTTAATTGTATGGAGTTATTCCAATTCGGATATTCAATTCCTCATTACATTTTCGCAATATTGTTCTGTAAATTTGAATGGACTGATTTTTATATTAATCTTATGATACAATTAATTAGTGGATATTCAATGGGGATCATATTCAACATAAACAGATAGATTGGCTTTACAATTACATGAGTATAGCCGTGATTACCATAATCAAAATACTAGCAATATTTGAAAAAATACATTTATGAAAAAAGAGAGACGATACGATATAGACTGGATAAGAGTAATAGTATTTGATATACTTATTATTTACCATGTTGGAATGTTTTTTGTCTCATGGGGATGGCATATAAAAAATAATGAAATTATTGATTGGATGCGTTGGCCAATGCTTTTTGTCAATCAGTGGAGATTACCCATATTATTTATAATTTCGGGGATGGGGACCCGATTTGCTCTTTCTCAACGAACCGGTGCAAATTATTTATTAGAGCGCTTTAAAAGATTATTTATTCCCCTAGTAGTTGGAATTCTGCTGGTTGTGGCACCACAGGTTTATATAGAGAGAATTGTTCAGGGAAAGATATCCGGTTCATTTTTTGATTTTTACCCACATTTTTTTCATGGTATTTATCCGGAAGGAAATTTTAGCTGGCATCACCTTTGGTTTTTACCATATCTACTATTATTGTCCGTTATTGCAACACCCATTTTCTTAAACTTGAGAAAAGATGAGAACCGGTTGTTAGGCCTGTTAAACAAGTTTATCAAAAAATCTCCACCCCTTCTTTATCTATTTGCACTGCCTCTATTTATTGTTGAAGTTTTCTTAGAGCCCCTTTTCCCAATAACCCATGCTTTAATTGGCGACTGGTATGCCCTCATTTATTATTTTATCCTTTTTATTACTGGTTATATATTGATATCATTGGGAAAAGCGTTTTGGCTTGCCTTGGATAGAATTAAATATTATTCACTGACTGTTGGGGTAATTTCTTTTCCATTGCTGATATTGATATGGTATACTGTGGAAAGCAGTATTTTTATTCCGTTAATCAAGACATTGAATATGTGGAGTTGGATAATAACCATATTTGCATTCTGTTCAAAATACCTCAACGGGGAAAGCAAACTTATTAAGTATCGAAATCAGGCAGTGTACCCCTTTTACATCATGCATCAAACCATTATTATTATCATTGCATATTGGTTAATAAACAACCCGATGCATTATATGTGGAAGTTTACTATTCTGGTATTAGGCACCTTTGCGTGTGCATGGATTTTATATGAGTTTATTATTCGAAGAATTCCAATAATGAGACCATTATTTGGACTGAAAAAGATTGTAAAAATACCAACTGTAACTGGGAAGTAAGTCAGCAAAGGTAACAAATTATTAAACTGTTAAAAGGATAAGGAAGAATGATACTCGAGGAATTAGGATATACCAGCAGTTTTGAAAAATATCGTGAGAAGCAGGCTCTCACTAAATTTTCTATAGGACGAGTTGTATCCGAGCATAAAGGTCGATATGTTGTTAGATCTGAAAATGGCGATTTTGATTCTGAATTAATTGGCAATTTGAGATACACTGCAGAAGACAGACATGACTTTCCTGCTGTAGGAGATTGGGTGGCATTTTCTGAATATGATGAGGATAAAGCACTAATTCACCATATCTTTCCAAGAAAATCAATTATTGAACGACAGGCTGTTGGAAAATTCGGACAGAAGCAAATAATTGCCTCAAATATTGATTATGGTTTAATTGTTCAGGCTGTTGATAATAATTTTAATGTAAACAGGTTAGAACGATATTTGACAATTTGTAATACCTCAAAAGTAAAACCTATTATTATTCTTAATAAAATCGACTTGATTGATGAATCACAGCTTGATTCCATTATTTCTAAAATATCTGAACGAATAAAACATGTTCAAATTATCGCCACAAGTAATCAGACCCTTGCTGGTTTCAATGAATTACAAACCATTATTAAAAAGGGGATGACTTACTGCTTACTGGGTTCTTCAGGAGTAGGCAAATCGACGCTATTGAATAATATTTCAGGTAAGGAGCTCATGAAAACGGGCTCAATAAGTATAAAGCTTGGTAAGGGAAAACATGTTACGAGTCACAGGGAATTAATTATTTTGGAAAATGGTGGAATTTTAATCGATAATCCAGGCATGAGAGAATTAGGAATTACCGATTCATCTGATGGCCTTGAGATTACATTTGATAAGATCATTGAAATGTCAAGTGAATGCAAATTTAAAGATTGCACCCATATTAATGAAATGGGTTGTGCCATTTTGGAAGCGATTGAAAACGAAGATTTAGATATTGGATTGTACAACAATTATCAAAAGATGATTAGAGAAAAAACGCATTTTGAATCCAGTATCATGGAAAAACGAAAAAAAGACAAAGATTTTGGCAAGATGATTAAAAATCACAAAAAGGCTAGAAAACATCATAAGTACTAGTCGCGGTATTTTTACTAAATGAATTTTGTTAAATTATTAACTGAGGATCCCACCAGTTTGAGAAATGCCAGGATTGCCTTTTTGGGCGGTGGTGGCAAGACCACACTGATGAAAAAAATGGCTGACGAGCTCTCGAGATCATTTTCAAAAGTTTTAGTGAGTTCCCTCACAAAGTCTGCATCTAATAGTGACGAGTTTTACCTTCAATTTGATTCCACAGAATTTTCTGATATCCCAAAATATTTCAAAAGGCATAACCCCCTTTTTTTAATGAAATCAGATACTGCTCAGAAACTGGAGGGATTATCTTCTGATGAATTGTTATCTGTAGCTGAATTGTCACAAGTCTGTCTTTTCGAATGCGATGGTACACGCCGAAAACCCCTCAAAGCCCATATGCCCCATGACCCCGATGTTCCTGCCTGGGTAAATCATTGTATAATTCTCGTTGGTGCAGAGGTCGTGGATACGACAATCCTAGATGGTTTTGTCCATCGCCCTCAAGAGTTCTTAGAATTGTGGGATATCAAATCTGAGACCATCCTGAATGTCAGGGAAATTGCCCGGATCCTCACTTCCAAAATAGGGTATCTCTCAAAACTTTCTGGCGTAACCAAAATTTATTATTTCGTAAATAAAGCCGATTTGTTTGAAAATAAAGCGCGACAGCTAGCAATTGAAATTAATCGGATTTGCCATGAGCCGGTTTATTATGGAAGTCTTCATCAAAATAAATATTCTGTAATTAAATGAGTAGAGACATTTGCATGATCATCACTGCTGCAGGTTTATCTCTCAGAAATCCGGGAAAACTTTTGATGGATATCGAAGGCGTTCCGGTAATTTCAAGGGTAGTATCATTATTTGTTAACTTGCCGATAGATGTAATATTGGTAACGGGAAATGATGAGGATCGGATCATTGATCATATCGATTCCAATAACTTAAAAAAAATACAAATCGTCCCTAACACCCATTTTCACACAGGACTTTCGTCATCAATAAAATGCGGTGTTGCTGAATCAAAGAGTGAATATAAATATTTTGGATTTTGCAATGGCGATAAACCTTTTATCCAAGCTGACATTGTAACCAAATTGGTCAAAACTCTTAAGGATGATAGACCAGATATTCTGGTACCGGTATATGAAAATACCCCCGGGCACCCAGTGTTTTTTAAACATAAATATAAAATTGATTTAATCAATCTAAAGGGAGATTCCGGGGCAAGGCAACTCATAAAAAAATATCAGGATTCCGTGAGTTTTAAAAAAGTAAACGATGAAGGAATAATCATTGATATGGATTCATATTTGAATAAAAACAATTAATGCAAAACATTGACACTAGTATATTGGAAAGAAATTTATTAATTCTTATTCGAGGGGCTGGGGAATTAGCCAGTGCCGCTGCTAACAGTCTTTATAAAAGTGGATTCAAAATTGTGTTAACCGATTTACAGAATCCATTGGCAATCCGGAGGAATGTGTCATATTGTTCTGCTATCCATGATAAAACCATTTCAATTGAGGGAGTCACGGCAAGATATTGTATGTCAAAAGATATTTCTGATGTTTTAACAAATGGGGAAATCCCATTGATTGTTGATGATGAAAGTATAATAGATAATATCCAACCTTTTATTGTAGTCGATGCCCGTATGCTGAAAAAAGAATTGGGAGACGATATAACCACATCACCTTTTAAAATTGGGCTTGGTCCGGGATTTAATGCCGGAGATAATTGTCATATGGTTATCGAAACAAATCGGGGGCATAACCTGGGTCGAATTATTTTAGATGGAATGACTATACCTGATACGGGTATTCCGGGAAATATTGGCGGCGAATCGGCAAAACGTGTCATTCGTGCTCCAAGAGATGGAATTGTCAACTGGAAAGTTGACTTGGGTGAAATTGTCAGCAAAAACCAGCTAATGGGCACCATAAATAATAACATCGAAATACGCGCTACCCTAAACGGGTTGATCCGTGGTTTGATTATGAATGGACATTTTGTTACTGAAAATATGAAAATTGCAGATATTGACCCCCGGGGATTATCCGTCGACTACAAGGCGATTTCGGATAAGGCCAGATCAATTGGTCGTGCCGTACTTGAGGCAGTACTTATTATAATTAATAAAAATATTATCAAAAAATTATAAAATAATGAATAGAAAACTTTTAAGGATACTTCTTTCCCCAGAGGTCTGTGGCAATACAGTACTTTGCAGGATTGTTCACAGTTCAGGATCAACGCCCCGAAGGGATTATCCATATATGCTTGTTTGGTTAGATGGCAAAATTACTGGCACCATTGGCGGCGGTGCTCTTGAATATAAGGTTATTGATAAAAGTAAAGAAGTTTTGAGCACTGGTGAACCAGGGCTGATCTCTGTTGATATGAATGGAAAAAGTATTCACAGCAAAGGAAGCCTCTGCGGTGGATCAGCCATTGTACTGATTGAAAAGTTTGACGCTAAACTGCAACAATTAATCCTACAAACTTCCACACTCATGGACAAAGGAACAAATCCTGTAATTGTAACACGAGTGACCATTGATGATTCAATCTCCATAGTTCATCATCTTACCCAGAGTACTACTTACATTAATGTGGATGTTCATGCTGATCTTCTTGACAAAGCATTTACTAATCGGAGAACTTACAGTTATGCAAAAGGTGATAATATTCTTTTGTGCCGATTTATTCATCTACCGCAAGTATTACATATTTTTGGTGGTGGACATGTAGGTAGAGCCGTTGCTGAATTAGCCCTAAATCTTGACTTTGATGTACGGATTTATGATGATAGAACGGATCTGGTTAATTTAGAAAATATGCCCCAGGGGGTTCAGATTTCAAATGACAGTCTCAAACATTTACAGAACACACTTTCATTTGATCAACATGACTTGGTATTGGTAACCACAAGGAATCATCAGTTCGACCTACAAATAATGTCGTGGTTAACAGATATAAATCCTGGTTATCTTGGCCTGATGAGCAGCAGAAGAAAATGGATTATGATAAAAAATGAATTGGAACAATCTGGTTCAGACAAAAGCAAAATTGACAGAATTTGTTCTCCAGTTGGTCTCTACATTGCCTCAGAGACTGTGCCTGAGATCGCCATTAGTATCATGGCTGAAATAGTACTTATGAGTAAAACTGGTAAAAAGTCAAATATATCTATGTCAACTGGAAAGAACTTTCGATAGATATTAAATCAATGTGTATTTGAAAATATGTATTTTAGAATTATTTATGAAATTCCCCATATTGGTATCACATTGTCAACCCTCAAACTTCGATTTGGCTAATAAATGAAAATTGGCAATATTTGATTCTAATTTCAGGAATAATTATGGAGCATCAAATTTTGAATTTGATATTGAAATTGAGATTTAGTTTCAATTTGTAACATATCATCCTATTATTGCCTTTTCTATTTTTTTGATATTAAGTTATGCAAGTTCATCAACTACAAATAAGGAAAATTAATAATGAAATGCACCCGATTTACTTCCCCGGTATTTTATCTAATATATATTGGTATATTATTTAATATGGTTTTAGGATACTCTAATGGTCCACCAAATGGGCGAACTGGCGCTCCCGGCGAATCCACTTGTGTTGCCTGTCATAGCAGTTTTGGTCTGAATTCAGGTTCAGGAGGTGTAACCATCTCCAATGCTCCTGCAGAATATGTTCCAGGTGAAACCTACACACTTGCCATATCTGTAATGACCTCTGGCCAATCCCGATGGGGATTTGAGATTTGTTCCAGAACAGAAAACCTTGATCAGGGTGGAACACTTACCGTAACTCAATCAAACTTCACTACCACAGGATCATCAGGGGGAATCACTTACTTGAAACAGCGTTCAGCAGGTACTTTCAATGGCCAGCCGAACTCTGCAAATTGGGAATTTGCCTGGACTGCTCCTGAAGCAGGGGCTGGAACTATTACGCTTTATGCTGCTGGAAACGCTGCTAATGGAAATTTTAATACGTCAGGTGATTATATCTACACTACATTTTTAGCTATCCCTGAGTTAATTGAGGAAGAATGTATTGCAGACGGTGATTTGAATTTTGATATGAGTACTGATGTTCTTGATGTGGTTACATTGGTTGGTGGCATCCTTGGTAATATTGATCTTACTGATGATCAATTTTGTGCCGGCGATATCAATAGCGATATGAGCCTTGATGTTTTGGATGTAGTCTCACTGGTTGGAATGATTGTAAACTAAATTCAAGACTACAAAATGCCGCCATTTGACGAAATACATCCTTTATTAGTCCATTTTCCCATAGCATTATTTGCGGCTGCTTTTTTTTGTGATTCTCTTGGAATAATTCTCCAAAGAAAGTCTCTTACATCTGCAGGTTGCTGGAATTTACTTCTGGCATTATTTGCCTCAATAGCCACAATAATATCAGGATATATATCAGATTCTTTGGTGGGACATATGGAAGAACCTCTCCCAATTTTTTCCACTCATGGATCCCTGCAAATATTATCCGTGTTATGGTTATTATCAATAGCTGTATTTCGTTGGAAATTATTCGAAAGAATTTCATCAGAAAACCGATTAAAATGGATCTACATTATTCTGTTTGGAATTGGCGTGATGATTCTTTTTTATGGTTCCCACTTAGGCGCTAAATTAGCAAACAGGTTTTAGCAGGTAATTATCATTGAATAAATTTGCATTTCTTAAACTCTTTTCTTTAATCATCTTCTCTTTATTAATTACGTATTGTTCTGATAGTGGCAATCCGGCAATGAGTGAGGATGAGCCTGAAATCATTGAGTATTATGCGGACAATATTCAACCAATATTCTCAAGTTCCTGCGGTGGTGGTTGTCATATTGGTGGAACTCAAGGAGGTCTGGATCTATCCCCGTCTGTGAGTTATGATAATCTGATTTTGGTGACTTCGACAAATTATCCTGGTTCCGTACGGATTGCCCCAAATGACGCAGCCGGCTCAGTTTTATTTAATAAAATTGCCAATACCGGTGTGAGCGGTCAACAAATGCCACCAGGGGGACCATTGTTAAGCCCTGCTGAAATTACATTGATTGAAGATTGGATAAATGATGGTGCACCATTTCAGATTGAGCAAAGCGAAGGAGAATAATGCCTAAATTCCTTATTATCCCTCTAATCTTATCCATAAACATCGTTTTTGCAATCCCCCGCTATGCTGTTGAAAATGGTGCTTCATGTAATTTATGTCATGTAAATCCAACGGGTGGTGGTCTGAGAAATGATTATGGGACTACTCTTTTTGCCTTAGATGAATTACCAATGAGAACATCTGAATCTTTAGAAAAAGAACCCTGGGATGGTTTTGTAAATGAGTATTTTCAAATGGGTGGCGACCTCAGGGTGCAATCCTATGTTACAAAAAATATTGATGACGGAGAATATCGTTTCCCAATATTCCCGATGCAGGCTGATATATACGGTTATTTTACACCCTCTGATAATCTTTCACTTTTTACACGTATCAACCTTAGTGGTACAATGCCAAATGAATTCTGGCTTTTAATTGATGATTTTCCTGCCGATGGATGGTTAAAAGTGGGCCGATCTGTTCCTGATTTCGGTTTAAAACTTGATGACCATACAGCTTATATCCGTGGCGGTAGTATTAGGGCAACACATGGTTTAGCAAAAGAAGGATTATTCTTTACCCCTGATAAAATGCCGTCTCTACTGGAATTCGGCTTCAAACCTGCAAATGGTCTAAGATTGACTGCAGGAGTTTCCAATCGCTTTATTTCCTCTGGAGATCAATCATATGGATTTAATGATCAATTATCTGATAAAACATTCACAGTAAAAGGTTCATATATCAAATCTTATTTTGAAATTGTTCATACCAATTTAATGCTTAGTTATCTTACTGAATCTGTCGTCAACGCCTACGCATTATCTGGAGGTTTGTCTGCTGGACAATTATCATGGACTTTTGAATTCAGTCAAGCCGATAACTGGATAACAGATTCAGAATCCTCGCTGGCTCTGTATCATGAATTGGCATATACTTTGAAACAGGGTATTGATTTAATCGGAAAATATGAATTTTTTGATCCGGATCAGGATATTTCGAACGGATCGATACAAAGATTCACTGCCGGGATTGAAATCTTTCCGCGATATGGTTTACAATACATTTTGCAGACCCGTTTAATTCAATTGGAAAACCTAAATGCTGACGATCCATCAGCAGAGTTTCTAATCCAATTGCATTATTGGTTTTAATTCAAATTAACAGTTTATAGAAAGGATATAATGAAAAAACGATTATTATTTATTGCTCTTGGGATATTGGTTGCAAATATCGTTTTCCCGCTGGGTAATGATAGTCATAAACCTAAAGATTTGCAGGTATTAAAATTTGATTCCATTCCCGAAACAAAAAAATTTATGAAGCAATTATCAAAAGATCTTGGGGTAAAATGCAAATTCTGTCATAATCTGGATGATTTCTCACTTGATACGGATCATAAAAAAATTGGCCGCAACATGATCAATATGACTATGAAAATAAATGAAGAGTATTTCACCTGGGACAAGGCTCGGAATGTAACTTGCTGGACATGCCACCAGGGACAGAAAGAACCACCTGAAAAAAAATAATATTTTTGATTAAAAAGGGTCTGTGTTGCAGACCCTTTTTTTTTGCTGTAAAACTTCTTAATTATCCAGAGCTGATCTTAAAAATGAATCAACTCGGGACCAAAAATCAGGGTGATGATGACAATCAGAATGCCCCTTATCGGATAAAGTCCATAAGGAAATTTTATCTCTTAACCCGGCATCCAATAATCTCTTGCCATGATTAGATGGACACACGTCATCATCTTCCCCATGAATTAATAGAAAATTCGCTTGTGAATTAGCAATATTATTCTCTGGGGCAATTTCATCCATTGTGAGTCCAATCTTCCATTGCAAGTATATAAAAAATAACCAGGCTAACGGAAAATACGGGATGTGATGTTTTCGAAATTCATGCTGCATCAGATCTCTGGGATGTGCAAATGAACCTACAGTCAAGACTGCATTGACTCTCTCATCAATTGATGCTTCATAAATGGCTGCCGAGCCACCAATAGACAGACCAATCACTCCAAGGCGGGTCATATCAGTTTTATCCCTTTTTTGAAGAAAATCAACAACGGATTTAATATCCTCAGCAAATTTTACCATTGATGAATATTTATCTTTATCGCTACTGCCGTGATTACGAGAATCAAATGCCAGTATATTATATCCAGCTTTATGAAGATTGCGAATATAAACCATTACCCTTTCTACATTTCTATTCCACCCATGAACCAATATTACCGTCGGGGCGTTCTCAACCGGTATGGTCTGGCATGGAATCCACCATCCATATAATTGTTTATTGTTTTTTGTCGGTATGTGAATTTCGTCAAATGTTATGCCATATTTCTGTGGCGTATTTTTATGCGGAGTCTGGATATTTCTATACATTCTAGTCATGCCGATGAATAATAATCCCATGAGGCCAACTATTGTCAATCCAGTTATAAGTAATATCCAGAGCATTTTTTAATTTTTCGTAAGTTTTCTATCCGAGTAATCTGATTTTAATTTATGGACAAAATTTACTGGAATGACCTGGTAATAATTACTCAATTTATTTGTAATTAAAAGTTAAGTTAATTCCCAACATTTTCATTCAAATCTTGATGACAAATATTCAATTTAATATATTCAAATTTCAGTAATTTTACGCTCATGGAAACATGAATTAATTAACAATAAAGAATTAAAATATTATATTCAGCGATTGATGATGGTATCACGTCGTATAGGAGCGAAGATGAAACAAATTATATTTACAACTTTAATAACATTATTTTTCCTTTTATCTGTAACTGGATGTGGAAAAAATGAACAACAGGAAAATCAACAGATGTCAGGGGCAGAATCTCCTCCTCAATCATCACTTGATGTTACAGGGGTTGTTTCTGAAATGATGAACAGTGGTGGTTATACATACGTTCAAATTGATACTGGTTCTAAAAAAGTCTGGGCAGCTGTGACCCAAACAAAAGTAGAAGTAGGTTCTAAAGTAGGATTTAGAGAAGGCATGTTAATGTCGAATTTCAAAAGCGAAACATTGGACCGGACATTTGATGAAATTTACTTTGTCCAGCAATTAATGAAACCAAAATCGTCACGCAAAATGCCTGATATGCCAACACCGGGCATGCAGGAGCAATTCTCCCGTGGTGAACAGCATAGCCAATCACCGGATGATGTGGATATGGATTTTTCAAATATCAGCGTACCTTCAGAAGGATATTCAATTTCCGATATATTCCAGAAGAACAATCAGCTATCTGGTGAAATGGTTATTGTTAGAGGTAAAGTGGTAAAGTTCAACGCTGAAATAATGGGGAAAAACTGGATCCATATACAGGATGGAACCGGTAAGCCCGGCACTGATGATATCACAGTTACCACATCCTCAGTAGCAAATCTAGGCGATATGGTAGTTGTTGAAGGCGTCCTTACTTTAGATAAAGATTTTGGGTTTGGCTATAAATATGATCTTTTAATTGAAGATGCAAAAATTGTAGTTGAGTGATATTCTACTCGATCTAAATTGTTAATCATATTTATATAGATCAATAAATGTAGAATCTATCTGGTGAGTCAATTGACTCCAGCATCCATTTCATATTACTACTCTTCCTTGAGATTTTGGTTAAATTCGAGATGTCTCCTTTATGAATCTTAACGGAAAGGAATATTTGTGGACCCTGTAACCATAGGATTTATCGTCTACCTAATTCTGGTATTGAGCCTAGGGTTTTACAGTCTCAAACTTACCCGCAATATGAATGACTTTGCATTGGGCGGGCAGAGACTTGGACCCTGGATTATTGCTTTCTCTGAGCGCGCTTCTGGTGAATCAGCATGGCTGATAATTGGACTCCCAGGTGCGGCATTAATGGCAGGTTTAGTTGAGCTTTGGACTGTGGTTGGATGTATCTCAGGTATCATTTTCTCCTGGTTTCTAATTGCCAAACCGCTTCGTATCGCTACCGGAAAATTTCAGGTTCTCACTCTTCCCCAGTTATTCACCAAAAGATTTAAAGATCATTCTGGTATTCTTCGACTCATCTCATCTCTCATTATAACTTTCTTTTTCACCTTTTATGTGGCAGCTCAATTTTCCGGTGCCGGGAAAGTTCTGAATGTAACATTTGGGATGACCGAACTTCAAGGCATGTTATTGGGCGCTGTAATCATAGTTTTTTATACGCTCATGGGTGGATTTTTGGCAGTTGCGTGGACGGATATGATTCAGGGAGTTATCATGTTGGGCACTATGGTTATTCTTCCCATTGTAGGCTGGCTTGAGCTATCATCTATGCAAGAATCTTCCGGCATTATGAATACAGGAAATCTGTTTGGCGGGACAATAGGATGGGCTGCTGCTGCAAGTGCAATTGGTGGCCTCAGCTGGGGGCTTGGGTATATGGGTCAACCCCATCTTGTCACCCGATTTATGGCTATTGATTCTGCCGAAAATATTAAAATGGGAAGACGAATCGCCATAAGTTGGGCAGTCCCTGCTTTTTTTGGCTCAATGTTTATCGGTCTTATCGGTGTTCAATTAATTACTACTGGTTCACTCTCTTATGAGGGAAAAGTAATCACCTCCCTCTCTCAACTTGCTGACCCTGAGAAATTGATGCCAATCATGGCAACATCTTTACTTCATCCATGGGTTGCTGGGATATTTATCTCCGGCGCCATCGCTGCTATGATGTCAACAGCAGATTCGCAGCTACTCGTGACCACAACAGTACTTACCGAAGATATAACCAAAAGCTATTTCAAAGGTATCCGGGATAATATTAACCTCTTAACCGTAGGTAGAATTATAACCATCATCATTGGTATCATTGCGTTTTATATGGCCTGGAAATCAAGCTCACTTGTATTTGAAATGGTCTCTTATGCCTGGGGCGGTCTAGGTGCTTCATTCGGCCCTGCACTTGTATTGACATTATGGTGGAAAAAGGTATCAAGATTTGGCGTCATTTCTGGAATGTTATGCGGGACATTTTTTACCGTATTACCCATTTTCCCTAATATCATTACACCAAGATTAACTGCTTTTGTCATCGCATTTCTTTCTGTGGTAGTAATCTCATTAATTATCCCTGATAATAAAAGTAACGAGGCAGAAGTATAATTATTTTTAAAATATCATTATTGGAGTTTTTTTGTAAATGAAAAAATATATCACAACTGTTTTATTGTCAGTTTTCTTCATGACTGTAATAACAAACCTTACAGATAATCAAAACAAAAATAATCAACCTGTACCAACTGAATATCAACTCCACAAAGAAAAGCGAAAGGAATTCAAAAAACATCGCAAGGTATATATTGAAAATATGCATAAGTCCCATCCGGATACAGATTGGCGTCAGATTGATGAACAAACAAGAGAGCAAAAGGTCATCCAAAAAACACAATTCCGATCTGAGTTAAATGAAATGGGATTGGACAGCAATAATGAATTACCTGCTGTCAGATTCAGTAGTAGGGATATAGAAGGAAACTGGGCTGAAAGGGGCAGCAATAATCTCTCCGGAAGAATTTTAACTGCGGAGATCGATTATGAAAATGATTTGATTTACTGTGCATCATCTGGTGGCAACCTCTGGCGGGGAAATTTGAATGGTGAAAATTGGCAATCTTTGAATGATTATTTTCAAATCACCGGAATAAGAACGCTTCGTTTTGTTGATACTGGAACAGAAAATCGTTTACTCATTGGGACCAGTGGAAAAAAATTCTACTATACCGATAACGAGGGTTTTACCATTATTCAGTCTGAGGGACTCACCAATCTCCAAAACTGGGGTAATATTAAAAGATCTGTCGTTAAGAATGATGAAAATTCAACTATTTATATTCTTGCTAAGGAATGGGATTATTCAAACTGGCATGAAATGACCACACTTCATAAATCGACTGATTTTGGTGAAAGTTTTCAACTCATTGAGGTACTCAGTGAATCCATGGCAGGGGATTTCGATATTTGGACTCCGCGTTATGCCCCGGGAGAGGTTTATATCCAAAATGAAAACGATGTATATTATTTAGACAACAATGATAATTTGGTCTCTGCAGGTTCATTAAATTCGAATGAATCAGGTGGCTGCCTTCTTGTTGGAGGAATGAATGGAAATGTACCATTTATGTATGCCCGTATCGGCAACGATATTTATTATTCCTCAAATGCAGGTCATAGTTGGCAGTGGAGAAGTTCGGCACCGTCTGGTATTTTCACCAATAATAGCTTTAACTGTTCAAATACAAATCCTGACTATCTTTATATGGGCAGTATTGATTTATATCGCAGTTCAGATGGAGCTGCAACCTGGCAAATGGTGAATAACTGGTGGGAGTATTATGGTCAGGAGGAAACCATGTTGCATGCCGATATTCCGGAAGTTCGCTTTTTTATCGATCCAGATGGAAATGAAACTGCATATATCTCAACAGATGGTGGGATATATCAATCCACTGATTATATTTATACCGTACAAAATCTCTCATTAAACGGATTGGGTGTTAGCCAATACTATTCCACTTACACCAGTCGATATGCCCCTCACAATGTATATGCCGGAGCTCAGGATCAGGGTTATCAACGCAGTGTAAATGACCAGGGTGGTATCCTTGATTTTGAACAGGTGATTAGCGGTGATTACGGACATATGGTTTCTGGAAATGATGGCGAAAGTATTTGGTGTGATTATCCTGGATTTGTCCTTTACTATCCCAATGCATCTTATGGCTCTAATGGTCTCACATGGGATTTTATCGGTAGCAATTATCTTTGGCTTCCGCCTCTAAAGGAAAACCCGGTTCAAGAAAATATCATCTATGTTGGTGGTGGTGGAACAGGTGGAAACCATATTATTGAGCTGACCGCCAACAATTATAGCATAAGTTATCAACAGTTAGATTTCAGTTTTGCCGCCACAGTATCGGCTATAGATATCTCACCAATCGATCCGGATTATCGTTATGTTCTTACTACAAATGGACAGTTTTATACCAGCGGTGATGGTGGTGATACATGGATTTTATCTGTTGGTTTTTCTGGTCCAGAATCACATTATTTCTATGGTTCAGCCATTCATGCTTCAACAATTGATCTTGGAACAGTCTATATTGGCGGCAGTGGATATTCTAATCCTGCGGTATACGTCAGTGAGAATCATGGGTTATCATTCACGTCCTTGACAAACGGCCTCCCTTCTACACTGGTATTTGAATTAGCGGCCACAGAAACTGAAGATATTATTTTTGCTGCTACAGAAGTTGGACCTTATGCATATGTACCTGATGAAAATACCTGGTATGATATTGCCGGGGTTGTGGCACCTGATCAAACCTATTGGTCAGTGGATTTTATCCCGGAATTGGGGACGGCTCGATTTGGTACCTATGGAAGAGGAATATGGGATTTTACTCTTGAAGGTTTTTTCTGGCTAACACCTGGTGATATAAATCAGGATAATATTATTAATATTCAGGACATTATTCTGATTATCAATTTTATTCTTGAAGTTAGTGATCCTGATGAAGAAGATTTATATACTTCCGATTTAAATGCTGATGGAGAAATCAATGTTCAGGATATTATTCTTCTGGTTAGTGACATTTTAAATATTGATGGATGAGAATTTAAGTATTAAGATTGCATTGTAGATTTATTTTACAAAATACTTTTGCATCGTATATCATATTTACCATCGAACTATGAAATCATGCATACCCTAAATAAAAATGGGAGACCGAAAATCGGTCTCCCATATATAAATAGCTTATAATTTATAAATTTATCTAGTTTCGCGCTTGACTTTTATTCGCTGCTTTCCACCATCTTGATTTATTTCGATTTCTCCATCAGGAGATTCAATACCAGCTTCACGCATTTTATTTTTGACATATTCCTGTTTTTGCTCAGGAGTCATATTTTCCATTTCAGCGGCATCTATTTTAAACATTTGTACATTTCTACCATTAGGTCCATCAACTATTTCCTCAATGATCATAGTACCGTCTTCACCTTCCATTTCACCACCGATATTTAGCTCAATATTATCATTTGGAGTGCCGTCCAGAACCATTTGTATATCAATCTGTTCTTCCATGCCATCTCCGGAAGTTGAAAATTCGAAACCGAATTCCATTGTGCCATCATCGTTTATGGAAATATCAATATGGGAAACTTCAGCACCATATTGTTCTAACTGCTGCTGAATCTGAAGTGCTATGGCCTCTTCAGAAAGATCAGTTACATCAATTGATAGATGGAATATATTTCTTAGTGCCATTTTGTATGCCGGTAACGAAGAAGTCTCATCTACTGCAGCGAGATTATATCTTACTAAATCAGGATGATTCTCGATAGAAGAAATAATTTCATTGAAGACCTGCTCTTCTTTGGCAGGAAGTACTACCGAAATTGTTGTTGAAACATTCCCATTTTCAATTTTAACTTCATATCCCACATCCCGGCCATACAACCAGTCCATTTCTCTAACTATATCCTGAGCATGATCTGCATCGCCGCTAACTGTCCAGTTTAATACATGACCAACTGTTTCAGTGTATTCCATTGGTACATTACAGGCAACAATTAGCAGGACTGATGCGAGAACACTATAGACCAGTGACAATCTTTTTATCTTTACTAAATTCAGCATATTTTGATATCTCCCGATATTTTGATTAACGGCTGACCGGTGTGATTGAGGCCGATCCTGTTTATTTAACCAATTCTTTAATGGATTAAGCTTATCTGAATAGGTATTTTGTTTCAGTTGAGACCAGTACATGTCAATATCCGGTTCATTACCGTTATTCTTTGATGTTGATTTCTTCTGCCATTTGAATTGTTTCATATTGCAGATCTCCAAGTAGTTTGTTAGATGTTAAATACCGATTTGAGGCGGATGACCGAAAACTATCCGTTAGATATTGTTTCATTTTTTGTCTTGATCGCGATAATCTTGATTTCACAGCAGAGTTGCTATTCTCCCCCTGAAATTCAGCTATTTGTGTCACATTGAAACCACCTACTTCATAAAGAAGTATGGCGACCCTCTCCTTTTTTGATAATCTCATCAATGCATATCTCATACTTAAATTCAATTCCTTTGATTCAGAATACACCTCTGGGAAATCACTAATCGTTCCATCAAGTGGAATAAATCGCTTCCAGAATTGAAGCCGGGTTTGAGTGTAAAAGCAATTTGTAATTATCTTAAAAAGCCAGGATTTGAAACTGTCAGTTTTTTTAAGTTTGCTAAAACCCCTATATGCCTTTAATAATGCCGTCTGCAGTATGTCTTCTGCTTCCTCGTTGGATTGGTTGACACACAGAGCCCGGCAGTAATTCAAAGCATCGTCGAGATGTGGTTTCAGTGCATTCGTAAAACGTTCAGCGTCCAATTAATACCTTTCAATTTTATCCTTATAAACGGATTTAACCATTCTGTTTTTGTAATTCTGGAAATTTTTATTCCAGCCTGTTACAGTGATTAGACTCTAGCTAGTGAGTTTTGGTCGCAAGATATTATTAATTATTTTTTCTCACCATCTTTTCTGATCCAAAAAATATGATTATTGCCACAATAGTAAAATTGAGAAAACATAAAAATAACCAGAATGGGATTGTAGATTTTGCCGCCATTGGTAAAATCGGGAAGAAAGTAAAAATGGCATTCGCTGAAGCATGAAGCAAAATTGCAGTCAAAACGCTACCGGTATTATTATATATCCAAGTCATTATGAATGATGCCGATAGAATCCATATCATAAAAACTAAAAATGAAAGTGAGAGTGGAACCCCTACACCAATGGTATAACCGGGGAAATGCCAAACCCCCCAAATAATTCCAAGTAAAAGACTACTAATTACGGCATTGTACCTTTCCATTAATTTTGGCAAAAGAAAACCTCGCCAGCCAAATTCTTCGCCAATCGCTATCACAAATATTGGTAGAAAATGGGGAAACACCTGTGGAATCATGAGAGTAAATTCCTGTCCAACATAATATGAATGCAGAGAAATTGCCAAATATGATATGAGTGGGAAAAGTATGATCGAAATTAATAACCATAACATGCTTGTTTTTTTGAATACTTTGCCAATTAGGAGTTGATTGATTCCCTTTCTACCGACAGTTATTCCGGTAAAAAGAATTGCAATAATTGTGGGTACAAATACATTCAAAAAAGTAATATTGACATTTTTAAACAGTATGGCAAAACCGGTAAGAATCACACTGATGGCTATCACAACTGCGGAAAATAGAATCACCGGTTGTTTTTCAATAATTTGAAATGAAAATGATTTATTCATTATTTCTTTTTATTTCCTATTAATTTTTTGATATGGTGGATAACAAATCTATCATCTTTCTAAAATATTTTCAGACTTTAAAAGTATATCTAATTAATCGATTAATGCATGATTCAGCTCTACAAGGATGCTGCAAGGATTTGTAGAATTTAATATTTTTGCTCTATTTTCAATATTCATATTTTCATGAACTAACAGGAAATATTCAAAGGCAAACTTTGAGAACAGACCATTTGACTCCCTTGATTGTATGTTTGATATACATATTTTATTCTCCGTTAATCGAATCGATTGTAAATTTGCAATATTCTCATTACTCAATAATAAAGATTTTATCACCAAACCAAAAAGGAACAAAGAATATGAAAAAACCAATTATTAATCTAGACGAAATGGAAATAAAATCCCGACCTGCTTCATTTGCTGCTCCAGGTGAAGCAGCCCAACGTTTTGATGCCAGTATGTCAATGTTTTCAGCATCTCTTGGTGCAAAAAAACTTGGGTATAATATCACCGCCGTCCCTCCTGGAAAAAGAGCTTTTCCATTCCACAATCATCGAGTCAATGAGGAAATGTTTTTCATTCTTGAAGGTGAGGGCGAAGTCAGAATTGGGGAGGAAGTATTTCCTGTGCGTCAGCATGATTTCATCGCTTGTCCCACCGGAGGTGCTGAAACTGCACATCAAATAATCAATACTGGTGAAATGGATCTAAAATACCTGGCTGTGAGTACTAAGCTATCCCCTGAAGTTGCCGAGTATCCGGACTCAAATAAATTTGGTGTCCTTGCTGAATTACCTCCTGATGCAAACGGAAAACCACAGCGGTTTACCTTTGTGGGTCGCGCTAGTGATAATAAAGACTATTGGGATGGGGAGTGATGTATAAATTAGACTAATGCACTAATTTGCCTCTCCTCAACTCTGATAAAAAAGTCAGGGTTAGCTATTTAGAAATATCATTGACACTGTCAATGTAATCCAAATAGGCATATCGGCTAGCGACAAATGCTAGGGTGGTGATTCGACATTGTAGATATGAGATTTTCTAATGAGTATTAATAAACTACCTGGTGAATCCCGATATACTACCATCATTTAAGGCGGTGGTAGAGACAGTATAAATAATGGGCTTTAGCCCAAACAAAATTATATAAATTACTAAAAAACCCGCCGAAACGGGTTTTCTATTTACTTTCTGTATAATTGCAAGTAAGAGTAATTAGGTACCAATAATAATGTTTATCATATATATCACATCAAGTATATTGATAATACCATCTTCATTAGTATCAGCTGAACATTCTTCTAATTCAGTTGGGTCGTCATCTGCATTCAATATGATGTTCACCGTACTGATCACATCCAATACATTGATATCCCAATCTGCATTCACATCACCTATTACACAATAGGCATTTATTGTGATATTGAAATTACCTTGCCAGATATCATCTGTACTGGTAAAGGTCACATCAAAGAAAGCCGCATGTCCATCTGGGGTTTGATTGGAAATATCAAAAGATATATTTTCAATACTCAGTAAAACTGTACCAGGATCAATATCACCAAAGCTGACATTATTATTGATCATTGTTACATACGGATCATCCGATGTCACATTAGCAGTCACCTCATAAGCAATTTCCTGACCGACATTTTCGGCACAAAGTATTGCTTCAATGGTTTCGCCATAATCAATCTGACCATTGCCATTGGAATCATTTTCTACCAGAAGATCATCCACAATAATATAGGGTCCATCGGCATTACCCACTTCAACTGATCCCATATACGGCACTTTATTTTGACCTGAAACAACTACGGAAGCTGTACCTCCGGTACTGAAGGGTAAAATATCTAATTCTATGAGTCCCTCCGGTCCAACTAAACCGGCACCATGGAGGACACCATCCATAGATAATCCAACATAGGAGTATGGATCAGCAGTTACTGAAAATGACTCCAATCCAATTTGCAATATTGGAAGATGTGACACAGTATTTTCTTCGGGAATTCCCATATACGCTGATAATGAGGGATCACCCATGAGATGATAAATTTCCCAATAATAATTCGTACTTCCCCCAGCTTCGACGACAGCAAGATTCCCAGCCATGATTATAGCGTCATTGGTAATATACCATTCGCTTTCAGTTTCACCGTGATCATGGAAAATTCCATCATATGCTCCGGGTCCAGTTCCCTCATATGTAGGATTAGAGTTGATAGATCCAGCTCCAACTCCCCACCAGTAATCTTCATCCCAGTAAGTATTATTTGATGCACCAATATATCCAATGGCTCCTTTTTCTTCGGCTCGAAGCCATGCCTCACCAAAACAGGTACCGTAATCAAAGGAGTTTGTCAGACAACAATTCCCAACAACCAGGGGATATTTATGAGCATTCTCAAGGCTATTAATGTTATTGATATTAAAGCTGGGATCAACCCAATTTGTCTCACCACCATGAGCAGTGTAATTCACATAACCAACACCATCTGAAACATTATTTATTATATTGCCACTGTTGCTTCCTGAATTTGGGAAAAGATAGGTATTTGAAAAAATACCATGATCTTCATTAAAGTAATATGTGGTACCATAGTTAATTTGGCCATTGCCCCATGTACTGCCATGAGATGCATCCATACCGGCAATCATCACTACATCACCAAGATATGATGGATCCGGCATGGCATACTGATCATACTCTAATGTTTTATCAATCTGGGCCTGAAGCTGTGAGGCATTGGATGCAGAAAACCTTCCATAATAAATCTCAGGCAGATAATCACTGGTAAATTCACAGTATTTCAGATCTGTTACATGGCTGCCTGTATTACCATTCCATGTTGGAAGCTGTGCCACATCTCCAACAAAGAGGACGAATGATGGCGGGGAAATTCCTTCGGCAGGATTTTCATACAAATCTTGAATGTATGATTTGATAGCATTATTTGAAGAACCAATCTCATCCGTATAACCAGTAAGCACCTCATATCCTTTTTCTGTCTTCCAATCGATAAACTCGGACAGTTGATCTTCAAATATGGTGTTTGCGATGATTAAATAAGTAACTGGATCTAATACCAGATCGTTTCTGAGGTCAGGTGCTTCATAATTGGCAAGTAATGAATAAACTGGTTCGAATACTGGTGAGTAATATTTATTTTTTTCATCATTGGTTAGACTTAAATCTGCATTATCAAAATGAACAATGAATTCAAGATCAGTATGTATACGGAGAGAACCTGTCACTGGGTTATATTCTATGGGCCGAATGATAATATTGGCAATGCGAACTCCCCTCAATATTCCTTCGTCATCAATAGAAATTAGCGAACGTGGTAAATATTGGTTTTGGCTATAGATATCGTCATTTATGGTAAAAATGGCCTCAGCTGGATCTGAACTTTTGGGTATCGATGGTTGAACCGGTACTATTTGAGATGTGACTCCTAAATCGGAGAGTGGAATCTCTTTTATCGATTGAGACGTAATCTCTACCCTTGGTAAGGCACCATAAGGTATTTCAATTAATCTATGGATTTGTGGTAATTCCGGCTCACCGACCTCGTGAGACTTATGGTATCCAGGGATTTGTATTTGAATATATTCACCGCCATCAATAGAAACAGACTCCCATTCTATATCGCCAACTGACATGTTGACATCCAGAGATAAGTCGTTTAATTGTGAGATTAACAGATCAGTATGATCTTTTTCTAAGGAAATAATATTTGCAGAAGCGGCAGGTGAAAATAATAAAAATGGAATGATAAAATTTATAAATCGATTATTAGACATCGTTATCCTTTCGTATAATTATAGACGAAATTTATAGATGAATAATGCAGAATTCCAATGTCTCTAGTGTTACAATTTTTTACCAAGATCATCCATTCAATCTTGACCTACCTATTGAGATAGTTTGCCTTGGTTGGAATGCAGTTATTTTTACAAATTATATTAATTGCAACTTAACGAACGAAATTTTCTAACCACCACTTAAAGCGCCAATGATATGGATTACATCCTTATCGCTGACTGAAATATTTAAATTTTCTATCTGTTGGCTATTCTTGAAAATCTTGATATGATGTCTCACCTCATCTTGTTCATTGATGATTCTAAATTTTATCCCATCGTAATTTCTATTAAGATCGGACAGGATTTCTCCAACTGAGTTTCCTGAGGCTTTGACGGTTTTATTCCCATCTGTATATGCCCGAAAATGGGTTGAAAGATTTACGGTAATCACGATCGATATCCAATTTCTACCGAGTATATTTTTGGTAAATGTGATAAAATTTGCTGCCAGGATTCACCTTCATTTGTACTGGCCCAAATTTCACCGCTGGTTGTCCCGGCATATAAACCCAAAGCATTCTCATGATCAGTTGCCAAACATTGACGAAGCACCGTTAGGTAGCCATCTTTTTGGGGAAAACCATTATCCTGTCGTTCCCAGGAATTGCCAGCGTCTGAGGTTCTATACACCGCTGGTTTACCACCTGGCGAGGTTCGCGGCCATACATCGGTTCCGTCCATTGGAAATACAAAAGCCACTTCTTCATTTCGGGGGTGAACTGCCATGGGTAACCCAATATCTCCAACATCCTTTGGCATATTATCACCAATTCTAACCCAGGTATCATCTGGTCTATCAATACGATAGATACCACAGTGGTTCTGTTGGTACAATCTGTCCGGATTCATCGGGTGCATGACAATACAATGAGGGTCATGACCATATTCTGGAACTGGGTCCGGAAAAAAATCAGCAGCCAATCCTTTATTCAAAGGTGCCCATGTCTCCCCTTTATCACATGATTCAAAAAAGCCACCACCCGACATGCCAATGTATATATGATTAGGATCCCTGGGGTCAATGATCACTGAATGCATCTTGGGTCCATCAGGAGTCCCATCTTGCCCCCCACCCGTCCAGGCATCCCTCATTGGATTTGAGTTAAATCCTTCTACTCCAGTCCAAGTGACTCCATCATCTTCTGAACGGAATAGTCCTTGAGGTGATGTTCCGGCATACCAGACACATGGCTCAGATTTATGACCAGGGGTCAACCAGAATGTATGATTTACGGTTAGACCTTTTTCACCTTCCTCTGCTTTTTTAAAGGCCGGTGGTCTTACTGCTTCAGTCCATGTGCTCCCTAAATCAGTTGATCTGAAAATTGTTGGACCAAGATGTCCAGTCCGTGCTGCCATGAGTATGGTATTCTGATTTCTTGGATCCTGTATCATATGATGGATCATAGAGCCAAGAAAATGAGGACCATTTAAAGTCCATTCCTGCCTATCAGAATTCCCATGATAAATAAATGCCCCTTTTCTGGTGCAAACCATAAGTAGTATTTGTTTTGGTGATGATGACATGTTATTACCTTTTTATTATAAAATAATTAAAATCCAATATCTAAATGTAAATCCGAATTCCTTAACAACACATTTAATAATAAATAAGACTCAGTTATAATTAATTGAATTTTTAAATTGAAACATTTTCATACAATTTGATCATTTTATCAAAAATAATTTTGATGTAATATTTGTTTACGGAAGCTGTGCTCATACATGCAGTAAATGTGAATATAGTCTTGGTTCTGTATTCAAACAGCGATTGAATAATTACCTATTGCACGCATTGATACCTCATTTCCTATCCAATTGAAACGAGCTTGATTCCATACAAATCTTATAATCAGTTAACGGGAAATCATCATGAAAAGAATACTTCTTACTATCACTCTTTTTGTTACACTTTTTACATTTTCCATCGCCCAGGATACCACACATGTAAATTTACCAAATGCCTTAATTCACTATGAATATCAGCAATCTAATTATGGAATCTCATTGGGAGACGAATCTTCACTTGAAATTATTTCTCAACCTTCGTGGACTTATGTTGAATTCAATTTATCCCCAAATGACTGGTTAAGTTATGTTTTTATAACTGGCGTTACAGGATGGATCAATGAAGGACTGGATCAAATAGTTGTAGGTCTTTATAATTGGAATTATGATACAAATGAAAATGAATTATGGGAAGTATTTATTTTTACGATTCATGTTGTGGTTCCATGCTGCAGTGATAACCAATCCTGTAATTATGATCCATCCGGATGCCAGGAAGAAAATTGTTTAAACGATGTTTTTTGTTTTATCGATCCCTGTGAAGTGACTTCATGCGAATACTATCCTGAAGCAGAATGTGTTGCTGATTATTGTGGTGGTTGCTTTGCCAATTTTTATATTGATGGAGATATGATCGATTGTGGTATCCCACCTGCTGACGATGTATTTCTCACTCTTGATTACCCTGAGACAGTAAATGTAGGGACAACGGATCATGTTATAACCCTTTCGATGGAAAATGACATGGTGACTTCAGGATACCAATCTCAAATCATCATCCTTCCTGCTGATTTGATTACCATATCAGATATAATTCCCACCGATCGAACTAATAATATTACTTTCTCTTGGTTTTTTGATTCTGAAACCGGAAATTATAATATCGTGCATTTTGATTTAGGCAATTCTATACAGCCAGGCAATGGACCCATACTTGAGATTTATTTTGATGCTGGATTGGAAGAAGGGATTGCTGAAGTATTGTTTTTAGACTTCCAAATTGGTGATTGGTCAACTGGAGATGAACTTAATGCCCAACTTCCTGAACCAGCTCTGATCACAATATTGCCCTGTGAAAGTATTGGTGATGTAAATTCTGATGGTAATCTTGATGTGCTTGATATTGTTCTACTGGTAAATTGCATAGTCAATAATACACCTGAAGAATGCCCATGTTCTGATGCCAATAATGATACCAATCTTAATGTTTTAGATATCATAAATATTGTGAATATGATTTTGAACACGGCGCTTCCTGACGATTGCGGACTTGAGCCTGATATTGGACCTTGTGATGGATTATGTCCACGATATTTTTACAACCAGCAAACTGAAGAATGTGAAATGTTTTACTGGGGATGCTGCGAAGGCATTGTTCCTTTTGAGACCCTTGATGATTGTGAAGTTACTTGTTTTTAAACATTAGAATAATGCAAAAACTAATGTACGCAGAGTCTAACAAGTCAATCGACGTATGATATAACTCCCATATATCGCGGTGACCCACTTATAGAAGTTATGGTCCAATACCATCACCGGGATTTATTCAGGATTTACCAATTAATCTTTTATGTTGGTTTGCTCTGATATCTGTTAATTATTTCTTCTCTATTTCATCAGTATCAATGTGATGTAGGTTTTCAAGATTTTTCATTTCAGCCTGAATCTGTTCATCCATTTCTTTTTTTGCTTCTTCTAAATGTCCGGGATGTTCATGAGCATACATATCTTCAGGCATTGTACCGGTAAGCCATGAAGGATTCATGGGATAAACATCGGGGCTGAAAACAGTAGAGTACAAATGCCACACCAATATTGCCAGAGTGGCCAACCAGGCTTCCCAGTAGTGAATTACCAATGATACATTCAAAAATCCATCTGGTAAATATTGGGTAAAGAAATTATCAAACCATAGAAGAAGACCGGTTATTATCATCACAGCTGTCCCCCATACCAATGCCCAATATTCTGCCTTTTCAACATAACTGAATCTATCAAAATGCGGATGTTTACTATACTTAAAACCCAGATAGAATTTTATTCGAGCAAAGAATTGGACGAAATCTGAGAGATTGGGAAATATGTCTTTTACAAATTTTCGACCACGAATACTCATAACTATAAATATAAAATGCCAAAGTGTTGAAAGCATAAATATTACTGCTGAAATACGATGAACGGTACCGCGGAGTTCAAATCCTCCTTCAAAACCAAAAAATAATTTGGCTATCCAAGCCTCGCTAAAGCGCAATGCAAATCCAGATAATACCAGTGCCAAAAAACTCAACATTAGAAATGTATGCTGCCACACCTCATGATGGCGCATTCTTCTAATCTGAGGTTTTTTCATGACATTTCGAATTTGGCGGTAAAGATCAAGTAACCAGTGCAAAGCCATCAATCCGATAATAATAATGATGGCAAGAATATATATTTTTTCTACCATATCGGCCACAGGCGTGGGGATTCCGTTCCCTGAAACGCCATGAATTGAAGTACCGGCTAAGGTTTCAGTTATTCCAGGATGACATTCCCCACAAGTAGCTTGGAGATTTGCTGGAAATATTGTTGAGGTGGAATCTGTGCTTGGTAGAATCCGATGGACACCATGACAGGACCCACAGTTAGCAACATGGGTATCGCCGGCTTTGCTTTTCAATCCGTGATAGGAATCTACAAAAGTGGCCATCTCACCGGATGGCCCACCATACTTCTGATTAAATCTGGTGGATTCATGACATGGCGCACAGGTTGCTTCGGCTAAACGGGCGGCTGAAACAGGAGATCTGGAATCGTCAGGGGTTATTATTCCATGCTCGCCATGACAGTCTGTACAGATTGGAGCATCAGTTTCACCTCTTGCGACCAGTTTTCCATGAATACCATCCCAATAATCGTTTTCTATTCCTTTATGGCAGTTTCCACAGGTTTTTGGAATATTAAAATGATTGATGGTTGATTCTGGATGACCGGGTGAATAGATCTTATGGGATGTCCCACCGCTTGAATGGCAGTCGTTACAAGTTGCAGCAACATAAATTCCGCCAGTGGTTGCTTTTCCGTGCACGCTGTTGCTATACATGGTTACAGGGTGGTCAAGGAGCATTTCATGCTTTTTGATTAGATCAAGATCCTCATGACAAGCACCACAGGTTTTTGGCAAATTGGTTGGATGGACTTTGCTGGCTTTTGCCGATGAAGGTAATATATCATGATCACCATGGCAGGAGGCACATGTAGGGATGTCGCCGCAATCACCGACGCTCTCTCTTCCATGTACGGTATAATCATCAGACTCATCCTCATGACAGGTTCGACATCCTTCACAACCTATAAGCGGATCTGTGTCCTCTTCATGAGGGTAAATTGTTTTTTCTGAATGACAGTCCTGACATTCCAAATCCTCATGAACTGAATGTTCAATATCATTGACAAAATTAGAATTATGTTTACTCAGTTCATGGCAATCTACACAGGAGTCACTGTCAATCTCATCATAATCATCTTGAGGTAGAATGGTGCCGAATAATGAAAATATAAATAGAATGAAAAATATTCTGAATGATTGAAGATTTGAATTTTTCATAAATAAATTGCTCCAAATTTAATCTTTTGTTACATACTAATTTTTACAGAGAGGGACGTAACCGGTTTAATGATATACCAATTGATAAATCATAAAGCAGCGTTGAGGTTTATAAATATATCTGAATCCGTGCCAGTATTAGGTACAGCGCAGTCACTAATAATATCTTCAGTGAAGATATGATACTTCCATCGTTTCGTAAGAACTGATAACCAAATTATAAATTATAAAACCAGTTATATTCCTTGATAGAAAATTACATGTGTAAGGTCATATTATCATAAGATATAATGGTCTTTTATTCGTATTAAATAATATTTCCTTCACAAGTTATAACAAAAAAAAAGCCCATCTGGCGATGGGCTTTTTACTTTAATAATATAGAATGTTTTTTATAGGTCTTTTAGATCAGCCAGTAATTGTGTAAGCATTGATTTGGCATCTCCAAAAACCATGATGGAATTTTCGAATCCAAATAGCTCATTCTGAATTCCAGCAAAGCCTGGATTCATTGTCCTTTTATTGATGATAACGGTTCTGGATTTATCAACATTCAATATTGGCATCCCATAAATTGGACTGGCCGTATCGTGTCGGGCAGCTGGGTTTACCACATCATTGGCTCCAAGTACTAATGCCACATCGCAGTCTTCAAATTCCGGATTAATCTCATCAAGATCTTTCAGCAGTTCATAAGGTACATTAGCCTCAGCGAGAAGTACATTCATATGTCCCGGCATTCTTCCGGCAACAGGATGAATTGCATATAACACTGTTTTACCCAATCTCTCAAGATAGTCAGCAACTTCCCTCACGGCATGCTGTGCCTGAGCAACAGCTAAACCATAACCGGGTACGATAATCACCTTATCAGCTGCATCAAATATCATTGCTGCTTCTTCAGTTGAATAGCTTTTGATATTCATTTTTTGTGTTGCTGCAGCTGCGCCTTCAACTTCACCACCAACCGCACCAAAAATCACATTTGCAAGTGATCTATTCATACCCTTGCACATGATATTTGTCAGAATCAATCCAGATGCACCCACAAGGGCACCACTGATAATCAAACCCTGATTTAATAAAACAAATCCAGTTGCAGCAGCTGCCACCCCTGAATAGGAATTTAGTAGGGATATAACTACAGGCATATCGGCACCACCGATTGGGATCGTTAGCAATATCCCAAGAAGTGCAGAAATAATAAGAATTCCGATGAATAATGTGTGAAGATCATAGCTTGCCATAGCCATCATTACCACTCCAGCAATAAGTGCAAGAGCTAACAATGCATTTATTATCTGTTGACCAAAGAATACTATTGGCTGACCACTGATGAAACCCTGAAGTTTTCCAAAAGCGATAAAACTACCGGTGAATGTGAGAGTACCTACAAAAATACTAAAGGCTACTACACCTCCATAAAATATAGGGCTAATCTCGAAACCACCAACCATGATGGGCATACCATTTGCCATATTATCGGCATTTTTAAGAAAATCTGCTGCTGCAACCAAAGCGGATGCACCACCACCAAATCCATTAAATATAGCCACCATCTGAGGCATGGAAGTCATTTCTACTTTGATGGCAAAAAATCCACCAATAATTGCACCGATAATCATACCTATGAATATGAGCTTGAAATCAATAACTTCTGCAGCCAGTAGTGTAACTACAATAGCGATCAGCATTCCAACTGATGCCAGCATATTTCCGGTACGGGCTGTTTTTGGATGACTCAGTTTTTTCAGTCCAAGTATGAACAGAACACCGGCAAGAACGTAAAATATATTTGTGTATTCCATTATATTCTCCTATCTCCGCTTGAACATTTTTAGCATTCTGTCAGTCACCATGAATCCACCAACCACATTTATAGTGGCAAATATCACGGCTGACAACCCCAACCAGGTACCAATCTCACCACCAACTCTGGTAGATATGATTGCTCCAACTATTGCAATGCCTGAGATGGCATTTGAACCTGACATAAGCGGTGTATGCAATGTCGGTGGAACTTTTGTGATCACCTCAATCCCGATGAACACAGCTAAAATAAAAATAGTTATAACATCAATCATTCTTTACTTCTCCCTAACTGTTTAAAGCCTGTTTTGTCATTTCATTTGTAACTTCGCCATTGTGACTGAACATGGCACCAGAGATTATTTCATCCTCCAGATTCAGGTTCATCTCTCCTTCGGGACAGAGGTAAGTGACAAAGGCACTTATATTTTTTGCATACATCTGACTTGCATGAACTGGCATACTCCCGGCTATATTCACCGTTCCGTCAATGATGATATCATTCACATTGATAACTTCATCTTTTTTAGTCATTGAACAGTTACCGCCATTTTCGGCTGCCAGATCGATAATTACGGATCCAGGTTTCATACCTTCTACCATATCATCAGGAATCAAAATAGGTGCTGGTCTCCCCGGTATTAAAGCCGTTGTGATCACCATATCTGATTTAGCAATATGCTCTTTTATGAGAGCACTTTGTTTCTTTTTATAATCATCAGAAGTTTCTTTGGCGTATCCGCCTTCACCTACGCCGTCAGATGTATCACTTTCAACTTCGACAAATTTTGCACCGAGGCTTTCCACTTGTTCTTTTACAACGGGACGCACATCGAATGCTTCAACCTGGGCACCAAGTCGTTTGGCTGTGGCAATGGCTTGCAAACCGGCAACACCGGCGCCAAGAATTAGTACTTTTGCAGGGGGAATTGTCCCGGCTGCAGTCATCAGCAACGGCATGTAAACACCAATATGAACTGCACCCATCAATACTGCTTTGTATCCGGCAATATTTGCTTGTGAGCTCAAGGCATCCATTTTTTGGGCAAGCGTAGTTCTGGGAACAAGATGCATTGAGAATCCAGTGATCTTTTTCTCAACTAGCTTTCTCACCAAATCCATCTCTCTTGTGGTTTGAAGTAGTGAGGTGAAACCGGATCCTTCTTTTAACAGATCGGCTTCATGAACACCAAGCTTTTCGTTCATAATAGGATGATACACTTTGAGTATCATATCCGCACTGTTATACAGTTCTTTGGTATCATTTATTATTTTTGCACCAGCATCCTGGAAGGCATTATCTGAAATAAATGACCCTGCTCCTGCGCCAGTCTCCACATGAACTGTCAACCCTTTTTTTACCAATTCTTTTACCGTTGATGGTACAACCGCAACACGGTTCTCACCTGGGTTAATCTCTTTTGGTATCGCAACAATCATATTTTA
>Ga0233431_1001750_pt1 | contig 34938 bp, 27 predicted proteins | sample SI_118_April2016_FD_179867 | JGI IMG/M metagenome (GOLD analysis project Ga0233431, IMG submission 179867) | Seawater microbial communities from Saanich Inlet, British Columbia, Canada - SI_118_April2016_200_MG | ecosystem: Environmental > Aquatic > Marine > Inlet | place: Canada: British... | reverse complement strand
GTGGTGTGTGTCCTTGCAACAATGATGATGGCCAACGTTGTCTTTGGAGATGAGCCTGCTGAAGTGGGTAGTGCCTTTGCTGATGTGTATGAAGCGTTTGCTCCCCTGGCAGTTCTTCATCGCTCCTATGCGGATTACTTATTCTATGGATCAGACGTGGTCATTCCCGATACCTTGGCGTCTGCGTGCGAGGAAACGGGCTATTTGCTCGCGACACTTCACCTCAACCTGCTGACACAAACGGGAGCAGCTGTTGTGGCAACCATGCCATGGCTTACAAGACTTCGTGCAAATCTTGCGATCTTCTGCGACAGCCATTCCAAGATTCTGACCTCGATCACAGGAGTGGAATCTCCAGACATGGATGTACTGAAGGAGGCGAGCGATCTTGGGCTCTTTGCCGAGATCTATCGTCTCCAGGGAGGATTGCAGAGTACCTTTGAAGCGTACTTGGAAGGGCTCAGCGATGAGGAAAGCACATGGACATTCGCCGTTGCCTTTTCCCTCAGAACGTTGCTGGGACAATTAGCCCTAGAGAGAGTCGAGCCGGAATTGCGCGCCATTCTATATGGGGCTGAAGAAGCTACAAGTCCTCCCGCGTTTGTCCCCGAGAGTATTGCTGACGCAATCAAGCATCTCATCGCATTTGTGGACGTTCACCTGGATGCGACGAATCTGGAGCAGGTCCGTTTTCTGGCACAAACCATTTATGGGTATGTTGGGGGAGAGATCTGAAAAATGGGGGGAGGGAAGGCGGGCTGCTGAGTCCGCCTTCCCAGGGTAAGAACCGTTGGCTGTTCTACCGTACTCGTATGTTTTACTTCCCCCGCTTGTTTCTCTGCGGACAGCCGGTTCTTGAGGTCTATGCGCAAGAAGATGCACCGCTCGTACGATGCAGAAGTTGTAAGGAGGTACGATGCGGAGGACTTACTCCCATCGCTTGGTTCTCCTTGCTTGCATTCGCCTCTACGCTCTTGTCTCAAGCACCGAGAGAGTACGGGGGATTCGCTCGCAGGGCACCGGAATCCGTGCGCATTTGTTGGATCGCTGATGACGTTGAATCTGAACAACGCTCCAAGCAAAAAGTGACGACTGTCTTTGCCAACGCTTCTGCAGCACACGTTCGCTGTACCAGAATCTCGTATCAAATCCCAACAGCCTGTGTCAGAGCGCAGATGTGTTCAATGTTCTACCGATCTTCTCCTGATCAAGGGTGGATTTCTTCTCGTCGTTCGCGCCTTGGTCTTGAAGCGATTTGCTGGGAAGGCGCTGTGGCAAGGCTCGCTTGGAGAGGATGCAGTACTAATCGGACAAGTAGTCACAAGAAGAAGCTGTGAAGCCACTCGCTGGAGAGTGGCCATTCATGCTCCGAACCAGAGATCTGAGTCGTCACATCTAATCATTGTGAGCGCGGCAACGCATCAAGACCTGATGGGGCCTATCGAAGAAACGGGTCTTCCCTCGCGTTGGCTCACTCTGACCTAGAGGGAACAAGCAGCCGTTTCGAGCCTATTCCGACGAAGTCGGAACAGCAGCCTCGTTTCGAGCCTATTCTGACGAAGTCGGAACAGCAACCATATTTCGAGCTATTCCGACATGGTCGGAACAAGCAGCTACATCTTCGGTTTATTCTGACGAAGTCGGAACAAGCAGCTACATCTTCGGTTTATTCTGCCGAAGTCGGAACAAGCAGCTACATCTTCGGTTTATTCTGACGAAGTCGGAACAAGCAGCCGTTTTGAGCTATTCCGACGAAGTCGGAACAAGCAACCGCGTATTCCGGCTTATTCCAACGAAGTTGGAGCAGCAGCCAAAACTCGAGCCTATTCTGACGAAGTCGGAACAGCAGCCTCGTTTCGAGCCTATTCTGACGAAGTCGGAACAGCAGCCACATTTCAAGCTATTCTGACGAAGTCGGAACAAGCAGCTACATAATCCGGCTTATTCCGGTGCTCTTCGGGCGATTCGCCAGTAATCCTGAACGGTCTGAATCAAGCGTTCGAAATCCTTGGAATCGACGGGTTTGGTCATGTAGCTGGCCGCGCCACTGTCATAGGCCTTCACCATATCTTCTTCTCTCTCGGAAATCGTCAGTACGATCACCGGGATACGGCGGAGTTTGTCGTCTTCCTTGATCTTGGCCAGGACCTCTAGTCCGTTGATCTTAGGAAGATTGATGTCCAGCAGAATGAGATCAGGGCGGGGAGTGTCTTCAAATTCGCCCTTCTGTGCGAGCGCGTCGAGTGCTTCTTCACCATCTTGTGCGAAATAGAGCTCGCATTTTAGATCGCTCTTGCGCATCGCCCGCTTGATGATCGTGACATCATTGGGGTTGTCTTCGACAACCAGGACTTTCATTTTCTCAAGGTTATGCATGGGGGTCCACCTCTCTTGCTCGGGGGATAGTAAAGTAGAAGGTGCTGCCTTTGCCAACTTCCGACTCTACCCAGATTGTGCCGCCGTGTTCCTCGACGATCCGCTTGCAGATCGCCAACCCAGCGCCTGTGCCTTCATAGTCCTCTCTCGGGTTCAGTTTTTCGAAGATTCCGAACACGCGTTCTTGGTACCGAGATTCGATCCCGATGCCATTGTCCTCTACGAAGAATGTTGCCGAGTTGTTGTTGCTGCGTGCATCTTTCTTCCATCCAACGCTTATCATGGGAAGCGCTTTGTCGTTGTACTTGATCCCATTGACGATCAGATTGCTGAAAAGCTCGCCGATCCTTACCCGGCTTCCCTTCACTGGGGGCAAGTCTGTTGCTACCTGGAGATTGACACCGCGAAGGCGAATTTCCAGATCCTCTCGGATTTCTTCTAACATCCGCTGTGTGTTGATGCGGTCGAATGATTTGGTGTCCATGTGGATACTGGCCAGTGATAACAGATCGTTGATCAGTTGACGCATCCTCGCAGACGTACGCTTCAATGTATTGAGATAATCTACGCCCTCTTCATCCAGCTTGTCTTCGTAGTCCTCCAGCAGAAAGCCGCTGAACGTTTCAACAGTGCGTAGTGGTTCTTTCAAGTCGTGCGAGACAACGTGGGAAAACTCCTCAAGCTTCTCGTTACTTCGTTCGAGATTACGTGTTTTGTCACGCAGGGTTTCTTCGAGTTGCTTCAATTCGGTGATATCGATGTAGTGATCAATTCGGCCACCCTTGTAGCGGTCCGTTTCGATGGGGATTGAACGGTACTCGAGAATCCGTTCAGCTCGGCTCAATGTTGGCCGGACATGGCACACAATGGAGTCGATTCGTTCGCCTCGATCGATCGCTTCTTCCATCACCTTGGAGAGCGTTTGTGCATCTTCGAACGCACCCACGTAACGGGAAAGGGCGCGTTTGGCGTCCACGCCAATCAGGCGATCCCGATCAATGCCGAAGAATTTTCCGATCGTTTCATTCGCCCAGATAACCTCACGCTTGCGATCCGTCAGAATGATGCCGGAATCCAGGGTATCGATCGAATCCTCGATCAACCTGCGATGTGGCGCTTCTGTTTCCATGATCTGGCGTTGCAATTCAGCCTCAGTGGATCGATTGCGGGCCTCAATGATGGCCAACCGTTCGTTGACACGAGACCCTCGAATTTCTACGGGGAAGCTCTTGCGGTCCTCGGATACAAAGCGCGTTTCAATGCTGCGGATTTCCCCTCGATCGAAAAGGCGGATGAGTTCCATCTTGATTTTGGGCGTTTCGCTGGGATGGACATACTCGGCAAGCTGGAGTGATCTGCGTGTCGGGTGTCCGATAGCTGTTCTCGAAGCTTCGTTTCGTCGAACAACAGTACCCTCTCGATCAACGAAATGAAGGATATTCAGTGCGGGTTCGAAGACTTCCTCATCATAGCGATCCTTGAGAGATCGCGGTTGCTGCCACATCGCTCGTTTGGCTTGACTGCGTTCATTGAACCATCCGACAAGTCCGCTGGCAGCCATGTAGGCGCTGGGGAAGGCGATCAATGAAAGGGTTGCCTGGCGTTCAAAGAACAGAAGAAGCCCTAGGCCAGTGATTGAGATTGCTGCACCAACAAGAAGCGTGCCACGTAGACGAAGCGTTCGCGTACCGAATAGAAATGGAAAGGCAAAAGCAACAAAGACAACGGGTGTGAGTGCGATGCCCGTTCGGTCCATCACGATACTCACGACCAATGCAACAACGTAGGAAACGCTACTAATAATCGTGCGTTCCGTAGAATTCAGTCCGCTAGCCAAGATTCACCTGTCCTCGAACGTGTCAGAGCAGGCTCGTGTGTGTGCGCCTAAGACAACGGTAGGAACGCGGCGCACGCTAAGAAAGGACACTGATCACCTTGAAATGGGACGTTGTTCGTGAACGTTCGCTAAATGATGAGGTTCGGATTTAAACCGGCTGCTGACGGTTCAATAATCTTCTGCAGGTACGGCTCTCGCAAAATCTTGATCTTGCGGCTCTCGATGGAGATGATCCCGCGGCTCTCCAGTTCGGACAGTGTTCGAATCGCTGTCTTAGAAGAGACACCTGCCATCTCAGCAAGCTCCGCGCGCGAAAGCTCGACACCACTCTTGCCAAGATGAAGAATCAAACGGGCCAGCCGTTCCTTGCTGGAGGAGTACGAACGTTCCGCGAGTTTATTTTGGAACGCCTTCAACTCTTCAGAGAGGCGTTCATATACGCGAAAGATCGTTTTGGGATGCCGCTCAAGGAAGTAGAAGAAGTCTCCGCGTTCAAGGAAACCTACAGTCACTGCCTCAAGGGTTTTTGCGTAGGCATTGTGGCTGCCCTTGTCAAAAAGTGTTGTTTCGCCGAGGATTTCTCCGGGCCCGGCAATTTTCAGAATTTGACTCTTGGCGCGCATGCTACGTTTAACCAATTTGACCATACCATCAAAGATGAGGTAGAAGCCGAATGCAGGTGCACCCTCCTGGAAAATAATCTCTCCGCGTCCGTAATTGATGGTTCGAATACTGTCACGGAGCTTTGCCAATTCCTTCTCTTTGAGATCTGAGAAAATACGAAAGTCCTTGAGATCAGCCATGTCTACCCCCTCTGGCAAAATCGCTGCTCGAATCTAACACGTCTGTCCCCCCTGCTTTTGCTCGCTCATCACCCGTTGTTCGGGGTCAGACGTCCGGTATTGTAACCGATATCACAGAGGAAACCAAGAAGTCGCCATTGTTCGTCTGTAGCTTCAGTAGGACGTTAGCGATACCATGTGACCCATCTTCGGACGGCTCATGCGGGACTCTGTGCGGCCGAAGTTACGCGGATATGTCATGGCCAAGCTCGTGCGCCATACAGGAGCGGCCAATGGTGCTTGAATCTGCATACCGCTGCTTCTAAACTTCTGTGGATCGCCGGAGTGGCGGAACTGGCAGACGCGCAGGATTCAGGATCCTGTGAGGTTCACCCCTCGTGTGGGTTCGAATCCCACCTCCGGTACAGTAATTCATCTATTCTCTTCTCAAGGTTGCGAGCCACATGCTCCTATCCATGGAGTCTTGTTGCCCAAATCGCGAGGATTACAAATCCCAATTGAAGCACGATAAATCTTGCAGTGACCTTGGATTCCGGCCACTCGAATGCAGGTAACCAATGTTTCAGCCCTCGATTTGGTGAGGCCTCGAAATGGTGATGGAAGGGACTCATCTTGAATACCCGCCTTCCTGTCAGACGCAGAATGCTGACTTGAAGAATGACGGACGCAGACTCAAGGACAAAGACCCCCGCAAGAATAGGCAGAAGGAAAGCCGCCCCGTTTGCCAATGCCAATGCCCCGATGATCCCTCCGAGGGCAAAAGACCCAACATCGCCCATGATCAAGCTTGCAGGGTGCGCATTGAGCCAAAGAAATCCAGCGATTGCTCCGATCAGGGGCAGAACCAGCATGAGATTTCCTGTATTCGGAAAAGCGGCAATGAAACCGCTTAGCACGAGGATCGAAACACCTCCAGCCAAACCATCGAGACCGTCTGTTAAGTTTGCGCTGTTGGTTGAGGCGACGAAGAGAACCCATGTGAGAAACAACCCGGCAATGGGTGGCAAGGCAAGGTGTGCATCAGAAAATGGAATTTGCTGTGGGACAAGAATTTGCTCCTTGAACAGGACGAAGAGGCCAATGGAAAACAGGCTGCCAAGGAGGATCTTCTGTGTCCCAGTAAGCCCTGTTGAGTGCTTCCTGAGAAGGCTAATGATGTCATCGGCAAGCCCCAGTCCTCCGAAGGCCAACCCAGAAGCCAAGACGAACCCGCCATAGCTTGGCCACGCCTGCTTGATCCCCAACAGAATCACGGCGATGGCCCAACAAAACAGCACGATAGCGCCACCCATGGTAGGTGTTCCCGCCTTGATGGCGTGTGATTTTGGTCCGACATCGCGGATGTGCTGTCCGAGGGATTGTTTCCTCATCCAGCGCGCGAAGACGTAGCAAGCAGTCGCTGTTACTGGGATGAGCAGAAGGCTCGAGCAAAGGATCCAGCTCACTTGGTCTCCACACCTCGGAATTCTCCGTCGCACTCAATCAATCGGCGGCGGGCCTTCGCGTGATCCTTGCTCTTAGACACAAGGGCTGCTTGGACGAGCTTGAACAAATGGAAGCTGGACAGGATGCAATATCCCTGGTCTGCGCATCCCCGCAGGACGCCTTCAGAGAACTGCGTTGCCCGACGTTTGGGATCAAGCTCGCGCGAGCCACTAACCACAAGGATGCCTTTCATTCGCCCGTCTCCGTCAGTTACTGCTTGATCAATTGAATGAAGAAGGTGTCGATAAGCTGGCAGTTCAACCTTTGCGCCATCGACTGCCACGGCAACCACGAGGGCGTCGCCTTCTTGAGATCGCAGGGTGAGTGTTCCGTCAACGGTTTCAACATCGAATCCGAGTTCCCGGAAGCCGTCGGCAACGGCAGGCAAAAACGAGAATCTACCTTTGGCGTAGAGCATGTGCTTGTGTCGAGTCTTCTCGTCCCAATTGGCGCGTAATTCGGCTAGCTTCTCAGCGATTGCGGTTTGACGTTCGTCAAGACGAGTTAGCTCATCTCTCAGCTCGTCCTCGCCGGGGAGCGGATAGCCAGGCAGCCAATCGGGAAGAGCTGCAAAGGCTGGACGGTCGACCATCTGATCAATCACTGCATGAAGAACGGATGCTTCTTGCGAGGGTGAGACACCTTCTGTAGGAGGGACCAGGATCAAGCGTCCTTCGTCGAACGGAATTTCAAGGGCGACGACATCGCCCACCTTATTTCGTGCCAATACCTGGGCAAATCGATCGATAGGCGTAGACAGCAAGTCCTGATACACAGCATCATAGACAAAGAAATCCTTGAACTGTTCGATGTATTCTGAGAAGGGACTCGATGACTCCTCGATGACAATGTCGCGCCCTCGTCTCGGGACGAATCGTCCATTCGATGGGAAAACCAGCTGATGATGGCGGTCAATCAAGGAAATGCTTGGCAGCCAGCTATAGCGATCGAGGTGTTCGGGAGGCGTTGATCCAGAAGTGATCTCTAGGCTCTCGCCGCGCGTTCTCAACCGACAGATGAGGATGCCTCCAGCCGCCTTGAGCAGGTCCTCTGTTTCGGCTCGTCGTTTGCTCATCCAAGCAGATAGCGTCTTGCTGAACCCGCGATCACGTTGCGGATCGATGCGGCGAACGCCGTCCGAGCTGACTCCCACTTCGTGTGTCCATCGCCTAGTGATCTCTAGTGGATCGATAAGAACGACATCATAGGCAGAGAATGAGAATCTTCCGAAGAAGCCCTCATGTTGAATGGACGGGTGGTTGAGTTTCCAATCGATTGATAGGCTGAGATTTTCCATGTCGGGGCTATTCTACAGTTCAGGCCAGCGTGTCAGCAACAAGCCGCCAACGCGGGAAAAAAAGAAGGGACCGTCGCGAGGACGGCCCCTTCGAAAAGTTCAGATTACGGAGCTTCCAGATTGTTAATCGTTGTGGTCCAGAAGACGAATCGACTTGTCTCTGTATAGGCGATGGCTGATCCAACTCGGAAGTTGATGCTGGGCGTCAGCTCATCGCTGCTTCCGCTAGAGAGTCCGACCACAAACGGCGAGATCGGTGGATGAACCATCGAGTGACGCAGGTAGACAAACGAAGACGATGTCTCAAGGGTTCCATTGCCATCAAGGTCAAGCTGGAGCTTCATCCAGACACTGCTGGAGTCGGGAACTCGGAACTCATAATCGACACTCCCTGCCTGAAGAGAGCCTTCAAAGACCAGGGTTCGGCCTTCGTCTACGGGAGCAGGAAGGATACCCAGCGGGACAACGCCTCCACTCGACGATTGGGCGATGCTCTGGAAGGAGTCATCAGACCTCACCTCAAGTCGATAGCTGTGCGGCGCGAACCATCCAGCTCCTGCATTAACAGTTAGATGCCAGGAATCAGTACCCCAAACGAATACGCCCGGAGTTGTTCCCATAGCAGGGACGCCAGGGGTTCCACCTGTCGCTGTAACGACAACGGCTTGGGTGGACGTTGAAGATAGGCCCGCATTATCGACGACGGTCAAACGGACCATGGCCACGCCAGGCGAGTTGTACGTCGCATTGACAGTTGGCGTGAAGGCATCATCGACTCCGTTCCCATCCAGATCCCAGGCATAGCTAACGACTACGCCGTCTGGGTCATAGGATGTGGATGCATTAAACGCCACAGACTGGCCGACAGCGGGAGATCCTGGAGAGAACGTGAACAGGGACACAGGCGCTTGCTGCGCAGAACCCATATTCACACTCTGTGAGAACGCGTCGGTTGCTCCATCATCGTCAGTGACGGTCAGGGTAACGAGATACGATCCAGCACTACCAAACTGATGATAGACAATGGGGCCAGTAACTGGAGATGATCCGTCGCCGAAAGACCATTGATAGGACGCAATGGAGCCATCGGAATCAGCAGATCCTGTTCCATCGAAGCGCACCCACTCGCCAATCGTTGGCGCAACAGGCAGGATGGAGAAGCTGGCTGTCGGAGAGGCATTCGCGAATCCGCCGACCTGAACCGGCTGGGTTGACGTGGCTGTTGCTCCATCATTGTCTGTAACCGTCAAGGTGACGACATAGACACCGGCACTCGCAAATCGATGCCACACTGTGCTGCCAATATCGGTTGTACCGTCTCCGAAGTTCCAGGCGTAATGCGCGATGGAACCATCTGGATCAGCTGACGATGAACCATCGAACTGGACCCAAGCATTGATCTGAGGAACCGTCGGTGTGAACGTGAATCCGGCAATGGGCGATTGGTTGGATGGCCCAACCTGGACGGCCAACGATGTGGAATCTGTTGCCCCATCATTGTCAGTGACAGTCAGGGTGACGATATACGTACCAGATGTTGTGAATCGATGCCATACCTGGCTTCCGTTCCCCGTTGATCCATCTCCGAAGTTCCAGGCGTACGACGCAATCGTCCCATCCGTATCAGCCGATGTTGAGCCATTGAACTGCACCCAACCATTGACCATCGGATTCGTCGGGGTTGCCGAGAATGCGGCGACCGGCGATTGATTGCTTGTCCCTACTTGAACGGCTTGTGTCATCGTGTCGGTGGCCGCGTCATCATCCGTGACTGTCAAGGTCACGATGTAGGTTCCGGGGGTATTGAATCGATGCCATACTCCGACACCTGAATCTGTCGTTCCGTCGCCAAAATTCCACGCATAGCTGACCACGGTTCCGTCCGAATCGCTTGATGAAGAGCCATCGAACTGAACCCATGCACCTACGGGTGGGTTTGCAGGAGTGTAGGAATAATCAGCAGTGGGTGCTGTATTGGTCGGGAACAGAGGAACCAATGTCACATCGATGTTCCTCGTAATGCCGCCAATCACAAGCGTGGCTGCTTGCCATCCAAGATAACCAGGTTTGGTTACGCTAATCTGATGGAAGTCCTGTGAGACATACAATGTACGCGGCGTATAACCTGCATACTCTCCATCAAGATAGATCAATCCACCGGATGGCGTTGAGCTAATGACCAACGTTCCATAGGTTGCTGGTGGTTCATCAAGAATTTCAAAGGAGGTGAAGTCCCAGCTTGTTTCGCTGACAGGGAGCACACCGAGAATCTGAACCTCGACCTGTGCTTGAAAGGCAGCTGGATCCTGAGGCGAGAAGAAAGCGAAGGGGTCTACGGGCGATGTAGTTGCAAGAATCTGCATGCGCTCGGTTCCTAGCGGTGGCCCGATGACCCAATTGTTTGGCTGGACGACATGCTCGCCGGCCTGAACGTAGTTTTCTGATCCCCCTGGCAGCGCATTGGGAAACAACGGGGCTGCCGTTCCATCTGGATAAATGTCCCAGATATAAATGTAGGCGGGTTTGTTAACGCTATAGTGAATGACGATGCCGTCGCCAACTTGGTAGGCACCGTGATCAACCCAAATTCGTACTTCAAGCTCACTGCTCTCAGGAGGAGTCGGGAAAATGCCCAGTGGGGCGACATTGCTTTGACCCATGCTCGTGAATGCAGCGAACGCGACTAAGAACAAGGCTACAACTCCGAGCCTGGTCGTTCTCCGTTTCATGTTCGCCTCCTTGATTCTTATCTTAATGGTTAACGCTTCATGCGCTGACTTAACTTACAGCAGCCAACGCAACTTGTGTCAAATCTGTGGGCTCGATACGGTCGAGCACGAGCTCGACATCTTCAGCAAGTAGGGTAACTCCTTGAAGCATGGTCAGACGATTGTGCACTTCTTGATACAATACATGGCCCTCGAACGGGCTACCGCCGCTTTCGAGGAATTCGCCAATGGCTTCCGAAATATGGATTAGGAGCTGATTGAAGCGCGGCATAGGGATAGCTGTGGGCACAGTCTGTGGCGCTTCGGCGGGGCCGCTGAAGATGCCCTTTGAATACAGCAAGTCTCGCGTCTCAGCCAACAGAATGAGACGAACGGATAGGCCCTGTTCGATCGACTGGAGCGGCACGTTTCGGGCAACGCCTTCAAGTGCCATGTTGACAAGGCCTTCAATGGGAAGGGCTTCTTCCAACGCATGCGCTAGCACGAGCACGATCGCTTCCTTCTCGAACGCCGGAGCCTGATGCTCAGCCAGACGATCAATGAGCCGAAGCAGAGGCGTGGCTGGGAAATCCGGCTGGGTCATCCCCCACTCGATAGTGGAGAGGATGAAGTCTAGATTGGAGATTGGAATCGAATGCAGTGCCTGTTCGTACTCTGAAAGAGGGATCTGTGCCGCGACCTGAGTAGTCGGGAGGAATACCAGGAAGAGCAGCGCGATCAACGCGAGTCTCTGTCGAAACATCATACGCCGTCACCTCCGCGCCCGATGTAGCGGACGGAACTAAACTGTCCGAAGCTCTGAATGTACTCGTCTGCATCTGGATCCTGACCTCGCCAACTGCCGTCCACAAGAAATGCGTACTCATACCGCCCCGGCGGCAAGGAGAGGATGACCTCCCACGTTCCATCGCCATCCTCATCTGTTAGCGCTGTTTTCTCCCAGGCGTTGAAACTGCCAACGACGGTAACGCTCTCGGCGTCGCGTAGTGCTAGCTGAAACAGCACCGGATGGGTGCCGTCTACTGATGAGAGTGCTGGTTGGCGACCAACTTGAGGCAAGCCGGGCCCCGGAAGGATTCGGTCAGACAGCGTCAACCCGACAAACAGAAAGATGGCGGCTGTTGCGCCGATAATGGCGACTTGCCCGAATCGTGTGCCGCGAGTCGGGGCTAGCAACTGCTCCAACCACTGGAACCACCGTAGTCGTGGACGGCGCTCGCCAAGTTCCATGACGACGCGCTCCTCCAAGTCGGTCAATCTTTCAGCCGACGCGGCGACCTCAGCCTTCAGCGTGTCCTGCAATAGGAGTTCTAGTGCGTCAGTTTTCATGCGTGGATCACGCTCCTTCCTCAAACAGACCTTTAAGCATGGCTTTCCCTCTATGAATACGTGTTTTTACTGTTCCTTCTGGGATCGAAAGAATGTCCGAGATCTCCTGATAAGGGAGCTCGTTATAAAACCGAAGAACCAGTGGGGCTCGATAGCTATAGGGCATCTTTGCAAGCGCAAGGCGTATTTTTTCTTGTCGATCTTCTGCGGCCACCAGATTCGCCGGATCGGTTCCCCCACGAATTTGGAGGGGTTCCTCTGTCGACGGATGGTTCTTGCGATAACGCAGTTTGTTGCGGCAAAGGTTGGCTGCAATCGTGAAGAGCCAAGTTGAGAACCGCCGCTCTAAATCGTAGCGGCGAAGGTTGAGATAAGCCCTGACGAATGCATCGTGACTGACGTCTTCGGCATCTGCGCGATTGCGCATGAATCCGAGACACAGTCCGAACACGGCATCCTTGTAGCGGCTAATCATCTCGCCCCAAGCTTCTGTATCACCTTGCAGTGATGCTCTCAACAAACTCACCTCTTCTTGCACACGGTACACGTTTGCGTAGCCTCCTCGGTGTGCCCAATATACACCCTTTCCTGCAGCAAGTTTCGGACATGACATCGATCACCTTTGGCTGGGACGAACCCCCCTGAAGCGATAGCCCACCGTCCCCCAAATGCGGTTGAGGTCTTGGGTAGACTGTGGTGGGCTATCTGATGGCCCTGCCAAGATGTTGGAGATTGGCATACTTAAGGAGGTCAATGAGATGTCCGCGACACGAGCCAAAGCGGGCCACCGAAACAGGAAACTTGCCGCCGTGATTTGCCTATTGGCGCTCATGACGATGGGGCTAGCTGCTTGCCGAGGTTTCTTTGGTCAAGCGCCCATTGCGCTATTGGTGACGGATTCCGCAGGTGACCAAGAGGTCCCCATTACGTATACATTTGATATCAGTGGATCTAATGATCCCGATGGAACAATCACTAGCTACGAGATCGATTTCGGTGACGGATCGACCAATGCGACGGGAACAGACGTTGCTGATGTGATTGCCCATGAGTATGACACGGCAGGATCCTATACGATTCTTCTAACCATCACCGACAACGACGGTCGTATCGGTATGGTGAATGGAGTCATTTCAGTTGGACCAGTCATGATTACGTTTGCTGCACAGCGGGTTACCCAGTACGACATCTTCCGCATGAAGGGTGACGGAACAGACCAAGGCGCTGTCAATAACACAACGGATGATGAGTTGTTCCCTGATTTGCTTCGCAGGACGCGAGACAAGATTGCCTACGCGGCTGAAGACGCGTTGAGCTGGGATATTTGGACGATGACAACAACTGGAACGAGTCAGAATCAACTGACAGTTCAGACGCTTTCCAATCAAATTCAGCCCAGCTGGTCGTTTGAAGGCACGACGATAGCGTATGCATCCAATGCGACGCAGACGCCCTCTTCAACGACGTGGGAGCTCTACACCATGACCGCAGCGGGTGGATCCCAAACGAAGCTGACGTCGCAAACCCCATCCTATGCAATTGCTCCTGCCTACTCTCCAGTGAACGATGACATCCTGTTCGTGTCAGACAAGACGGCGACAGGAGGAAGTTCAATCTGGCTCTGGGAAGACGATCTGGGCGCAGCGACAGAGCTGTACGATTCAGTTGGCCGAGATGGCGATGCTTCTCCTGCATTTGTTGCGATACCTAATACGGTGCTGAATCTTCCTGCCGGAGCAGGCTTCTCGGATCTTGCGTGGTCGCCAGATGGTACGATGATTGCCTTTGCCCGAGAACGAACTGCGGGTGGAATCATCGATATCTTCATCATGGACGTAGATGGATTGGATCCTAGGGATGGAACGGGCGATCCAATATCCCTCGAAGAGTATGTTGACTGGCTTGGCGTAACGAATACGGGTATCACCACAGACGATGACGAATTCTGCCCCTATTGGCTCGAAGATGGCAGCGGCATCTGCTTCGTGAAAGAAGATGGCAGTGGTGACTACCAAATCCACAAAGTGACACTGGCAACTGGCGCTATTACTACACTAACGACAACTGGCAATAACGTGTCACCGACCTCCCAACGCTAACACTCCAACGAACGATCATCAGGGGGCAAGATCATTGATCTTGCCCCCGATTTCTTTGGGTGGAATATGCGCCAGACCATGATGCCGATTGCGAGTAGGCTGGCTCCGAGCAGGACAACCCAATCTCCCCATCGCGTATAGAGCGAAGCATCGGTTCGGAGTTCAATCTCGCCAGAGATCACGCCTTCAGCATTGAGTGATTTCATGATGCGTCCGGAGGGAGATACGATGCCTGAGATTCCGCCGTTGGCGGACTGGATGACCCAGCGTCGATTCTCGACAGCGCGAAATACTGCGGACGCAAAATGTGCTGCCAACTCAGAGCTTTCATCAAACCATGCATCATTGGTTACCGTAATCAAGGCTTGAGCGCCATTCTTCGCCAGCTGCCGGGAGGGATAGGGGAATGTCGATTCAAAGCAGATAGGCGTTCCGTAAACGTCTAGCGGGTTGTAGCCATCTCCTCGACTGAGGTCCAGGGGTAGGAATGAATTCGCCCAGGCCCCAAGTCCTATGCGTTCCAAGAGGCTTCGACCGGGGATGTACTCGCCAAAAGGAACCGGATGGACCATGTCATACGTATCGACCAGCTCCCCTGTTTCCGAGAACAGTGCGACGGCATTGTAGATTTTGCGATCACGATACACGCCCGTTCCTAATAGAATCTGTGCTTTCGTCCGTTGGGCGAGGTCCGCGAATGAGCTTTTCAGCGACTCGTTCTGAAGAATGTAAGAAGGAAGAATAGATTCAGGAAACACGATAAGATCAGGAAGCATCTTCTCTGCCTGCTCCCCGAGTGCCAAATACCGATCAAGCAGCTCAGGCAGGTTCCTTCCATCCAATTTGACTTCCTGTTGAACCTTGGAAGACACGACGGCGACATTCAGCGTTGTCCCTTGAGGGAGCTGTGGTCGTAGCGCGAATATGGCAAGAAGGAGCACCAATCCGCAGGCAAGATAGACCAAGCGGGGTTTTCGTTTGCGCAGAAACAAAACTAGGCTGCCATTAATTGCCACAAGGATGCCTGAGATGAACCAAGGCCCAAACACGGACGCCGACTGAATGAGTAGGGGGGCACGATACAGTGTCCCATACAGTGTTGAGAACCCCATTCCCAACGGACCAAGCGTTCTCAGGACCTCGGCGAGAACGAACAAAGCGGGGGTCAGCAGCAGCCATGTCACGAACTCGGAACGTCTTTTCCAAGTGATGACTGCTCCCAGAATTCCGAATCCGAATGCGAAAACAAGAACCAACAACAACAGACCGGCGATGATGACAGGATGGAACCGAGCCAACGTAGCGATCCACCTCAACTCGATAGCGAAGAATGCTATTCCGAATAGAAGTCCGGGCAAGAAGCCACGGCGTTTGTCTAGCACCCAAAACAGCGGAACCAGTGAGAAGAACACAAGCGGGAAGGCACCGAAACCCGGCATGGCCAGAGCCGTCAATATCCCCGAACCCAGGGACAACAGGGTTTCCTTCCATGTCAGGCGAGTCATATACTTCGTATCATACTGCGAAGGAGGGGGATGCATGCACCCGATACTGCTGCAAATCGGTCCAATCACCGTTCGCTACTACGGCTTGATGTATGTCATTGCGATTAGTCTTGGCTTCTATCTGCTGAGCAAGGAGGTTCGCCGCAAGCAGCTCGCATTGTCAACGGATAACCTTCTCGATCTGCTGTTGTGGACGGTGCCCTCCGCCATTATTGGGGCACGCCTGTACTACGTCGTTTTCCATTGGAATCATTACGGAACACGGCCGATGGACATTCTCAAGCTTTGGCAAGGGGGATTGGCCATTCATGGTGGTGTGCTCGTAGGCATTCTTGTCGTCTACTTCTTTTCCCGATTCCGCAAAGTGAGCTTTTGGGATCTAACGGATGCTTTCGTGCCTAGCCTCATTCTTGGACAGGCCATTGGACGGATTGGCAATCTGACCAATGGAGATGCGTTCGGTCTCCCTACTACCCTGCCTTGGGGCATTCGATTCCCTGCTGAATCGCCCGCAGGAATGACGTTCCCTGGACAGGCCACCCATCCTTCGATGATCTATGAGATGCTCCTCAATCTGGCTATTTTCGCGTTTCTGTGGGGCATTCGAAAACGGGGATTTCGAGCAGGATTCTCGACGGCTATGTACTTCATTCTTTACGCGATTGCCCGATCAATCGTCAGCTTCACCAGGGCTGATAGCCTGTGGTTGGGAAAACAGCGAATCATTGAGGTCACAACCGGTACCTATACGTACATGCAGTCGGTTGGCACACTGCGCGCGGCTCACGGGATCAGCATTGTGTTTGTGCTTGTGTTCGGTGCCATGATCTGGAAGCGGAAGCTCTATGCGACGAACCTTCAATCCTCGAGCGGGCGGAAGCGTTCTCCCAAGTAGACGCGGCGGGCTTCAGGATTGGCAACGATCTCATCGGGTGTACCAGTGGCTATCAGTTGACCTCGATCAATCAAGATTGCTGAATCGGTGATGGTGAGCGTATCCCGTACGTTGTGGTCAGTAATCACAACACCGATATTGCGTTCCTTGAGCGAGATGATCTCATTTTGCAGATCGGCTATCGAGATAGGGTCGATGCCCGAGAAGGGTTCGTCGAGCAACACGTGGCTGGGTGTCGTGGCAAGCGTTCGCGCAATCTCCAATCGCCTGCGTTCTCCGGAAGACAACGTACCGGCCAATTGGTGGCTCAGGGCCATGAGTCCGAACTCGTCGAGCAGCTGATCTCGCAGTTTTGGGTTCGAATGTCGTCCAGCATGCCACTCGATGGCTAGATCCATGTTTTCCGCGACCGTCGCCTTGGTGAACACGGATGGCTCCTGCGGAAGGTATCCAATGCCCAGCCGGGCGCGCTTAAAGAAAGGAAGACGAGAAATATCTGTCGAATCGAACAGCACTTGTCCTGCTTCTGCAGAGATGAATCCGATCATCATATAGAAGGTCGTCGTCTTGCCTGCGCCGTTTGGGCCGAGCAAACCGATAATGCTGCCGCGCTCAACAGATAGACTGAGGCCATTGACAACGGTTCTTCCTCGATACGATTTAGTAAGGCCTTTGGCTTCAAGAGTCATGAGATTCATCCATCATAAGCAGATCTAGATCGATGGTCACGTCTCCGTGCAATCGGATGCCCTTGTCATCAAGGAGCACAGAGCCCGCAGTGAATCCATTCTGTTGCCATAGCCCCACGACATCCCCGATCAGATGAATGGACGAAGTCGATGGTTCGGACTCGAGCCGCTGGCACGCATAGTCATCCCCGTTCTCAGCCTGAATGGTGACGTTGCCGATCATGGCCAACTGGTCAGACGTGGCTTCGGCAGAGTCGGAATAGGCGATGTACTCGACATCATCATGCACAATCTGCGCCTCGACCCCGTTTGTGAGCGTCGTTAATCCCGTATCCAGAGTGTGATGAAAGGCACCTGACTTGATGGATGCCGAATTCATCTCGATCGTCACAGGTCCCGACTCCAGGACGTCATTGTGTTCATCCCAGAAAAGGGTTTCCGTCTCCAATGACAGTGTGTCAGCTTGCTTGACGCGGATCGATCCTGTCAGCGTGCTGCCGCCTGAGTTGCGCGACAGACGATCTCCGGAGGCTACGATGGGGGCATCTCTATCCCTAAGGAGTGTGAGCTCAACTGACTCCAGCGTGCTGTCATTTTTGGCTAAGGATCCGCTTTCTGCTTGAATGGACCAAGCAGGGCTCCCGTCTTCCCGATAACCGGTGACCGAGACCTGCTCCGCGTGCGTCACAGCCTCCTCGAGGGGAGAAGAACGTCGGAGGAGTAACGTGACTCCCCCGATGATGAGGACTAAGACGACGACGACGATTGTTGTTCGAGACATGATTTGAGGAATCCGCGGAACAGCGGGTGCGGAGACAAGAATCGCGACGTGAATTCGGGATGAAATTGCACAGCCACGAACCAAGGATGTCCGTCCAACTCAACAATCTCCACCAATTGCCCGTCAGGCGATGTTCCCGCTACGCGGAGTCCGGCTGCTTCGAGTTGCTTCCTGAAAAGCGGATTGAATTCATATCGATGTCGATGTCTTTCAGTTATCGTGTCTTGACCGTAGCAATGCCGACTGATGCTGTTAGGAGCTAGCATTGAGTCATAGACGCCCAACCTCATCGTCCCACCCTTCTGTGTGACTCCGGATTGCTCTTCCAGCAGAGCGATGACAGGATGCGGTGTATTTGGGTCATTCTCTGTGGTATTAGCCTGGCTCCATCCTAGGACATTCCTGGCGAACTCAATGACAGCGCACTGGAGTCCCAGACACAATCCGAAGTACGGAATCTTGTGTGTGCGGGCATACTCGACAGCCTCTAATTTACCTTCGACGCCTCGATGGCCAAAGCCCCCAGGGATGACAATCCCGTTCAATCCGCGAAGCCGGTCGGCGACGTTGCCTGACACAAGGTCTTCTGCTGAAATCCATTCGATATCTGCGTTGATGCTTTCTCTTGCTCCGGCATGCAGCAGTGCTTCACTAATGCTGATGTAGGAATCTTTCAACTCGATGTATTTCCCAACGATGCCTACGCGAACCCGGTGTTCAGGATTCTCAAGGCGATTGATAAGAGAGGTCCATCTCTCGAGAGGAACATCTTGTTTCTCAAGGCCTAGACCCTCGGCCACGCGGTGATGCAATTCATGCTCGCACATCAGAAGGGGCGCATGATAGATGGAAGTCAAATCGGGATCCTCAATGACGTTCTCGAGAGCGACATCACAGAATAGCGCGATCTTTTGCTTGACAGGCTCGGGAAGCGGCTTGTCGCAACGTGCAACGATGGCGTTGGGCTGGATGCCGATCCCGCGAAGTTCCTTCACCGAGTGCTGTGTCGGCTTGGTCTTTAACTCGTCCGACGTGCTCAGTCTGGGCAGTAGAGTGACATGCACGAAGAACGTGTCCTCCCGAGGCAGCTCGTCCTTCATCTGACGGAGAGCCTCGAGAAACGGAAGACTCTCGATGTCACCGACAGTGCCACCGATCTCGATCACTCCAATGTCCGCATCGTTCTCTTCCAGCGGGCGCCGAATCAGTCTCTTAATCTCGTCAGTGATGTGGGGGATGATTTGGACAGTATGGCCGAGGTATTTGCCGCTCCGCTCTTTGCGGATGACATTCCAATAAACCTGTCCCGTTGTGATGTAGTTGGCTGCTGACAGCTCCTCATCGAGAAATCGCTCGTATCTGCCAATATCTAGGTCGGTTTCCTTGCCGTCGCGAGTGACGAATACCTCTCCGTGTTCATACGGATTCATCGTCCCTGCGTCGACGTTTACATAGGGATCAATCTTCTGAAGGGTGACTTTGTAGCCCTGAAGTTTGAAGAGCAGGCCGATAGATGAGGAGATAACGCCCTTGCCTAAGCCTGACAAGACTCCTCCGGTAACGAAGACATACTTACGCACGTTTAAGGATCTCCGCCTTTCAAATTGCGGTTTTGACAGCTTACGACAACCCTGAAAGTGGCGCAAGCCCTGTTTATTTATGGTATTGAGGACCCCGATTCTTTGTGCTATAATCGTCCGAGACTCCAGAAATCCCTAGAGGATTCATAGAAAGGACCAGCAACTTATGGAAATCGCGCAACGTATTCTTGAGGTATTGTTTTTCCTGAACTGCTTTGCCTTGATGGCATTAATCCTTCTACAAATGAGCGAACACTCAGGAATGGGAGGAGCGTTCGGAGCGGGGCAGTCCAGCACGGTGTTCGGACGAGACGAAGTCAAAGATCCAAAGCGTACGCTAACAGTGGCTCTTGCCACTGTTTTCATGTTGCTGGGAATTGTTCTCTCAATCCTTTAGTTTCGCGACGAGGAGGTTAGACCGGTGCCGCTAATCGAGGTTAGAGGTCTCAAGACGTACTTCTACACGGAGGATGGAATCGTCCGTGCAGTAGATGGTGTGGACTACGTTATCGAGCAAGAGAAGACGCTCGGGGTCGTTGGTGAAAGCGGATGTGGTAAGTCCGTAACGGCTCTTTCGATCATGGGGTTGGTGCAAATCCCCCCAGGAAAGATCGAAGATGGTGAAATCCTTTTCCATCGTGACGGCCAGGTGATGGATCTCACGAAGCTCAATCCAAAGGGACGCGAGATGCGTGCCATTCGTGGAAATGAGATCGCGATGATCTTCCAGGAACCGATGACATCGCTCAATCCGGTGTACACTATCGGAAACCAGATTATGGAAGCGATCATCCTTCACCAAAAGCTGAACAAGAAGGATTCGAAGAACAAGGCTATTGAGATGCTGCGTGCTGTTGGAATTCCGCTTCCGGAACAGCGAGTTGATGAGTATCCTCACCAGCTGTCAGGCGGAATGCGCCAGCGCGCCATGATCGCCATGGCCATGTCTTGTAACCCTTCTCTTCTTATCGCAGACGAACCCACAACAGCTCTCGACGTAACGATTCAGGCACAGGTGCTTGAATTGATGAACGCGCTTCGCGCGGAATTCCAAGCGTCGATTCAGTTCATTACCCATGACCTGGGCGTAATTGCTGGAATGGCTGATGACGTCGTGGTGATGTATCTGGGACGGATTGTGGAAGCATCCAATGTACGAGAAGTCTTCCACAACGGAAAGCATCCCTATACGCAGGGGCTGATGAACTCAATCCCGTCGCTAGCTGCGGAGAAGGAGCGGCTAGAGCCTATCAAGGGCGTTGTCCCGGATCCGTTCGACGTTCCAGCAGGATGCGGCTTTGAGCCGCGATGTCCGCATGCGATGGAGATCTGCAAAACAAAGATGCCGGATCTCAAAGAAGTGGCTCCAGGTCATACGACGGCCTGCTGGCTCTACGAATGACAGAAGAGGTGATCTAGTTTGCCTGCTGAAAATATTTTGCTCGATGTCAAGGGGCTAAAGAAGTTTTTCCCCGTCCGAAAGGGCGTGTTTCGCCGAACTGTCGCGCATGTCAAAGCTGTTGATAGCATCGACATGTTCATCAGAGAGGGCGAGACTCTTGGCCTGGTAGGAGAGAGTGGTTGCGGAAAGACCACAGCCGGCCGATCGATTCTTCGACTCATTGAGCCAACTGCTGGGGAAATTATGTTCCGCAGCAAGAAGTTGGCGTCATCTGGTCAGGATTATCAAGAGGTCAATGTCGTTACAGCACATCGAAAGATGATGAAAATGCTCCGGCGCGAGATGCAGATCATCTTCCAGGATCCTTACTCATCATTGAATCCTCGAATGACTGTCGGTGCCATTGTCGGAGAGCCTTTGCTTGTTCACGGCTTGGCACAAGGAGCCGAACGAGAGGATCGCGTTAAGGCGCTGCTTGCTGCAGTAGGATTGAAACCTGATCATATGAAGCGCTATCCGCACGAGTTCTCAGGCGGGCAGCGACAGCGTATCGGTGTCGCCCGAGCCTTGGCGTTGGACCCACAGCTGATTATTTGCGACGAACCTGTGTCCGCGCTGGACGTATCGATTCAGGCCCAGGTCATTAATCTGCTAGAAGACCTCCAAGGCGAATTTGGGCTGACCTATCTGTTCATTGCCCATGACCTGTCCGTCGTCAAGCACATTGCTGACCGTGTGGCTGTGATGTATCTCGGCAAAATCGCCGAGCTTTGCACTACGGAAGAACTGTTCACAGCGCCGAAGCACCCCTACACAGAAGCATTGATGTCGGCAGTGCCCGTGCCGGACCCAGATTGGAATGTAGAACGAATCCTTCTGGAAGGGGATGTGCCCAGCCCTGTGGCGCCTCCTCCAGGCTGCTATTTCCATCCTCGCTGTCACTATGCGAAGGATGTCTGCAAGACAGAACCCCCAGTGTATCGAGATCTTGGCGATCTTCACTTTGTGACCTGTCATTTCGCAGACTCATTGAATCTGCAGCCGATTCGATCGGAATGAGTCAACTACTCCTCGGCACTCGAAACGAGGGGAAAATGGTAGAAGCGAAGGAGCTCTTGGCCGAAGTTGTCGGCCTAGAGCTCCTTCTGTTTCCTACTGTCGTTTTCTCTGACGTTCCGGAAACCGGCAAGACCTTCCTCGATAATGCCATCCTCAAAGCAACAGCCATTGCCCTTGAGACGGGATTCTCTGTGCTTTCAGAAGACTCAGGGCTAGAGGTCTATGCTCTCGATGGTGCACCAGGCGTTCGTTCCGCTCGCTATGCTGGTGAACCGTCGAATACTGATCGCAACAACGCCTTGCTTCTTGAGAAAATGGCTGATAAGACGGATCGAAGGGCTCACTTCATTACAGTGGCCGTACTCTGCCTTCCGGATGGCCAGCTATTTGCAGCCAGCGGAGTCTTTCCGGGAGCCATTGGCCATGAGTGCTTGGGCGACATGGGTTTCGGCTATGACCCGCTGTTCATCCCGTCTGGAGAGACGCGCACGCTAGCGCAGATGACGCTGGAAGAAAAAAACGCTGTCAGCCATCGACAAAAGGCGCTTTCCCGAATGGCCGGTATTCTTCAAGACCTCATGCGAACCGGAGAGCTTGGCTCCTCATCAACCATCAAGTAGTCCCGCGTAGGCCTCCAGCGCTTTTCGTTGTTTCCCGGACAGCTTCTTGGGAACATCGATGGTGACGTTGACGAAGTGATCGCCACGACCGGCACCCCGATGGACATTCTTGATTCCCTTGCCCTTGAGACGAAACGTCGCGCCTGGCTGTGTTCCTGATGGGATCGTGAGTGATTCAGTCCCCCATAGCGTTTCCACATTGATCTTTGTGCCTAGGGCGGCATTAGGATAGGAAATGGCAGCGTTCGAGTGGATGTTGCGTCCATCCCGCAATAATGACGGATGATCGATCAGTTCGATGATGATGAATAGATCGCCATTGGGTCCGCCCTCGGTGCCTGCATTCCCCTGGCCTCGCAATCTCAGGCGCGATCCGTTGTCCACGCCTTCGGGTACAGAGATAGATATCTTGCTCTTTTCCTTGGCTCTGCCTGTTCCGCGGCATTTGTGACAAGGATCCTCGATGATCTCGCCGGATCCTTGACAATCGGGACAGGCGCGAACATTGATGAAGCTCCCTAGCAGGCTTTGCTGCCGGTGTTCGATCTGGCCACGGCCATGACATGTGGTGCAGGTTTTCTTGGATGATCCAGGCTCCATCCCGCTGCCTGTGCAGGACTCGCAACCCACCATTCGCGGCACGGTGATGGTCATTTTGGTTCCGTGAGCCGCGTCTTCCAGGGTGATTCTTAGCTTGTACTCGAAACTCTCGCCACGGCGTATTTGCTGTTGCCGTGCATTGCCGCCTCGAGCTCCGCCTTGACGGAAGAAGAGATCAAACAGATCGTCGAATCCGCCAAATCCAAATTCTTGATAGGCGTCCCGGGCTCGATGGAAGTCGTTTCCACCGAAAGTGAATCCCTGATCAGGGCCTGCGTGGCCATACCGGTCATACTGCGCACGCCGCTGAGAGTCAGACAACACCTCATAGGCTTCGGCAATGCGCTTAAAATCCTCGGAGGCTTGAGTCTTGTTCTCGGGATTCCGGTCCGGGTGAAGCTCTTTGGCCTTCTGTCGATAGGCCTTCTTGATCTCGGACTCGTCTGCATCCCGCGAAATGCCGAGGGATTCGTAATAGTCTTTCTTGGCCACGCTAGCCCCTTATGGTTCTGCTATTCTTTTTCGTCGTATTCGGCGTCGATGTACTCGCCTTCGTCGTCAGATGTCGGTTCAGAGTCAGCGGATGATGCTGTCGCATCGCCTTGGGCACCTGTTTCTTGCTGCGTTTCCTGGTACGCCTGCTGTGCCACTTCTTGTGATGCCTTGGACAGGGCTTCGACAGCCACTTTTAGGTCTTCCAGGCTCGCATCTTGAGACAGCTTGTCGCGCAACTGGCGAATCTGATCCTCGATTTCCGATCGCTTGGCTGAATCAACTTTCTCGCCAAGATCTGACATCGCCTTCTCCACAGCGTAGATCATCTGATCTGCCTGATTGCGCATTTCGATCAGTTCTGCCTTCTGCTTGTCCTCATCGGCATGGATCTCCGCTTCCTTTCGCATACGCTCGATTTCAGCCTCATCCAATCGGGATGAATCCTGGATGGTGATAGACGCGGTCTTGCTTGTCGCCTTGTCCTTGGCTGTAACATGGAGGATGCCGTCGGCATCGATGTTAAAGATGACGTCAATCTGCGGAATGCCCCGTGGTGCTGGTGGAATACCAGAAAGCTGGAATGTTCCCAGTGACTTGTTGTCTGCCACCATCTTGCGCTCACCTTGCACGACGTGAATTTGAACAGCCGGTTGATTGTCCTCGGCAGTGGTGAATGTCTTGGATTTCTCTGTAGGGATAGTCGTATTGCGCTCAATCAGAGGTGTGGAAATGCCACCGATTGTTTCAATGGATAAGGTCAGCGGTGTGACGTCAAGCAGGACAATCTCATCGACTTCTCCTGCCAGAATGCCACCCTGAATGGCAGCTCCTGCAGCAACAACTTCATCAGGGTTGATCTCGCGGTTAATCTTTCCCGGGATCCGGCCGGAGATGAGTTCCTGAACTCTCGGAATACGAGTTGATCCTCCGACGAGGACGACCTGGTCGATTGTGGATGCGTCCTTCCCGGACTCGCGCAATGTGTCGTCTACAACGTTGATGGTTCGTTGCAGTAGGTCATCGATCATGGATTCGAACTTGGCTCGGGATAGCTTTTGCTCCATGTGCTTGGGACCCGTGGCATCCGCTGTGATATAGGGGAGATTGATCGTCGTCTCCATGCGACTGGAGAGTTCTTTCTTTGCGGACTCAGCGGCGTCCTTGAGACGCTGCATTGCGCTGGCATCGCTTGACAAGTCGACGCCTGTGTCCTTGCGGAATTCCTCAGCCAACCAATCGATAATACGCTGGTCGAAGTCGTCACCACCGAGTCGTGTGTCACCGTCTGAGGCCAACACATCGAACACGCCATCTCCGATTTCCAGAACTGAGACGTCGAATGTTCCGCCACCCAAGTCGTAGACAAGGATCGTTTGCTCGTTATCCTTATCCAATCCATAGGCAAGTGCCGCAGCTGTGGGTTCGTTGATGATGCGCATGACTTCCAGCCCCGCGATCGCCCCGGCGTCTTTTGTTGCCTGTCGCTGTGAGTCATTAAAGTAGGCGGGAACCGTGATGACAGCCTTGGTGACCTTGCCGCCCAAATGGGCTTCGGCATCAGCCTTCAATTTCTGAAGAATCATTGCCGAAATCTGCTCAGGGCTGTAGTCCGTGACTTTGCCATCTACAGTGACCTTGACGCGATGGTCCGTCCCCATTTCTCGTTTGATCGATGCGATGGTATTCGCGGGGTTGGTGATGGCTTGTCGTTTGGCCAGCCTGCCAGCCAATCGTTCTCCTGACTCGGAAAAGGCGACAACTGAAGGTGTAATCCGTTCGCCTTCAGAGTTTGTGATGATCTCTGGCGAGCCACCCTCAAGGACGGCTGCACACGAGTTGGTTGTGCCAAGGTCGATGCCAATGATTTTCTCTTTCATTTAGGTTCCTCCTCACTGAGCGCAGGCCCTTGACTGACCGAGACTCTGCTGGGTCGCAAAACGCGCTCCTCTCTTATGTATCCGGGCGTAAATTCCTCGAGTATCATATTCTTCTGAATATCATTTGGGACGCTGAGCATCGCTTCATGGAGTGCTGGATCAAAGAGTTGATCTGTTACATCAATGCGCTCAACGCCCTTGCTTTCCAAAAGCTGCTTGAATTGTCCGAAAATCTGCTCAATCCCTGCGACGAATGTGTCAACATCCTCATTGGATGCGAAGCTTTGAAAGGCTCGTTCCATATTGTCATACAGGGGAAGGAAGTCAACGATCAAACGGTCGCTCACTCGCTGCTCATAAAGCACCGAATCTCGTAAGGCTCGTTTCTTGTAATTCTCGAATTCGGCTTGAAGCCGCTGTAGACGATCGATAGTGCCACGAAGCTCGTCTGACACCACAGGACTTTGCGTTTCCTCAGATTTTGGTTCGAGAATTGCCGCAGTCTCTGACTGAGGTTCGTTCTTTTTCTTCGTATTCTTTTCTTTGGCAGACATTATTCCTCCAACGAGCGCAAATGCGAAGGCGACAACAGAGATTCCAAACGATTGGCAAGATAACTAGCTGTTGACAGCGCCCGTCCATAATCCATCCACAAGGGTCCCACTACGCCGAGGACTCCGGCGTGGGGTCTATACTCGCGACTAACTACACTGAATGATTCCATGCCGTCGAGAGGGAAGTCACCGATACTAACTACGAGACCTTCGCGACCGCTTCTTGCTTGGGAGACAGCCTCAATGAATGCTGTTTCATCCTGAGCCGCAAGGCTCAAGTGAGAGAAGTGATTCATAGCTTGCTCTGGTGCAACTTCTATGAGCGTCTCAGTCAGATTGAGCAATCCTTCGAAATGAATAGAGCGTTGCATTCGATGCTGAAGCAATCGCCCAAGAACGAGCATCGCTTGACGGACAGGTCTTTCGTACCAGCCTTCAGGGCCGTCTTCCAGAGACAACGATCGTACATCAGCTAGATGAACGCCCCGTAGCGTTTCATTGATCAGCGCTACGATTCTGGATATCTCGTCAGGATTCAGATCCTCCTCGAGCGTGACATAGCCATGCTCGACAATGCCGATATCTGACACAATGAGCAGGAAGGTCAGTCGCGGCGCGACCTTGAACATCACCACGCGTTCTAGCTTAGTCTCAGCTGGGCGAGGAGGAATGACAAACCCTGCCCCTCCGGTCATATTGCCCAAGAGGAAAGCAGTTTGCTTCATCGTCTGTTCGACATCGAGCTGCTGCATCTCATACGCTTCAACAATTTCTACGCGCTCTTCGCGGGAGAGTTCAGACAGGTCGAGAAGCCACTCTACGAAAAACCGATAGCCTTGAGCAGTGGGCACACGGCCAGACGATGAATAGGGCTTGGCAATGAATCCAGCATCCTCCAAGTCATTCATATCGTTTCGCACTGTCGCCGAGCTCACTTCTAGCCCGTAGTCTTCCAAAATCATGCGCGAAGACACCGGTTCGTGGAACCGGATGTAGCGGTCTACGATCTCTTTAAGAATCAAACGTTGGCGCTCAGGAAGATCATTCATTGCTCGTTAGCACTCTCCATATTGATCTGCTAATGGTAGTGGCAACAGGCGTAGGTGTCAATGCTGAGAGAACAGGCTGCTGGGCCGCAGACGGGTGTGTTCGGCTAGGCGCCGCAGCACTTCTTGTACTTCTTGCCCGATCCGCATGGGCACGGATCATTTCTTCCCGGCTCTTTGTCCGAGTGATGAGGCTTGTTTGCATTTGGCGCTGTGGATGACACATTTGGCGCAGCTGTGTTCGATGGATGTACGTATTGAAGCTTCCGCTCTTGTCGCGTGGGCGCTGGTTCTCCTCCAGAGATTGTCAGTCGAGGATTGAGCAACGACTTACATGTCTTCTCAGCTGTACGGGTAAGCATATCCTTGAACAACACGAACGACTCACGCTTGAAGGCGACCAAGGGATCTGTTCCGCCAAAAGCAGTCCAACCAATCCCACCCTTCAGGTCGTCGAGCGTATACAAATGTGTGCGCCACGCTTCATCGATCGTATGCAGAATAATGTATCGTGCCAGCAAGGGATACGGTTTTCCCAGACGCTGCTTCTGATTAGCTAGCGCCGTTTCCAAGTGTGTTTGGGCAATCTCAATCAGTTGATCCGACGAATTTCCAGCAAGCACGGATTCACGAATGGCCCCGTAGTAAGACAATTCTTGCGCGAGGCCGTGCAGATTCCATTCATCTTGAGGTGCTGAGTCAATAGCATATACAGATACGAGGTTGCTGGAGATCTCGTCATAGAGCTGATCCATGTACTGATCGAGATCCGCTTCCAGCTGCGGTGACAGCACTTCGATCTGATCACGAGGAGGAAGCAAGAATCGGTCTCTCACAGCATAGATGGCTTCCCGCTGTCTCGAGAGTACAAGGTCGAACTCCAAAAGGCGTTTACGGATCTCGAAGTTGCGCCCCTCAACACGTTTCTGAGCTCGTCGAATGGCACCATTAAGCAAGTTGTGCTCAATGGCTTCGCCCTCTTCCAACCCGATTCGATCCATGAGCGAACTCATACGCTCGCCACCAAAAATGCGCAGCAGGTCATCTTCCATTGACAGATAGAACTGCGAGGATCCTGGATCGCCCTGACGTCCGGATCGTCCCAATAGCTGATTATCGATACGCCGTGAATCGTGGCGCTGGCAGCCGATCACGTGCAATCCACCAAGCCCGGCAACGTCCTCACCCAGTTTAATATCCGTTCCGCGACCGGCCATGTTGGTCGCTACTGTGACGGCATCGCGCTGGCCAGCTTGGGTGACGATCTCGGCTTCTTGCTCGTGAAATTTGGCATTAAGTACGTGGTGGTCAAGCTTTCGGTTCTTGAGCAGGTCCGACAGATACTCGGACTTCTCGATCGAGTTCGTACCGACCAGCACGGGGCGACCAGCTTCATGCATGCTGCTGATTTCATCGGCGATGGCTTCGAACTTCGCCTTCTGGGTACGGAAGATCCTGTCCGGCTTGGCTTCCCTCTGCAGGGGTTTGTTTGTAGGGATGACCAACACGGGCAGGGCATAGATTTGCTTGAACTCATCTTCCTCTGTCTTGGCCGTGCCCGTCATGCCACTCAAACCCTTGTACAGCTGGAAGTAGTGTTGCAGGGTGATTTGAGCCATTGTTTGGGATTCGCGCTGAACCTTGAGGCCTTCCTTGGCTTCAATCGCTTGATGCAATCCGTCCGAATAGCGACGGTCTGGCATAAGTCGGCCTGTGAAGTCGTCGACGATCATCACTCGACCATCTTTGACGATGTACTGCTGCTCTTTCTTGTAGAAATGGAGGGCGCGGAGCGCTGTCTCGATATGATGAAGCGTTTCAGTATGTTCAGGAGAGAATATGTTTTCGATGGATAGGGCGTTCTCTGCTCTATGGATGCCATCATCTGTGAGCGTCAGGCGACGGGTCTCCTCGTCCATTTCGAAATCCTCATCGCGGCGGAACCGCTTGACGAGCATGGCGAATTTCCGATACCGATCGAGCGCTTCAGCTGCTGACGCCGAAATAATCAGCGGCGTGCGTGCCTCGTCAACGAGAATGTTGTCAATCTCGTCGATGATGGCGAAATCTAGCGGTCCTTGGGCCTTCTGATCTGCAGAGTGAACCATGTTGTCGCGCAGATAATCGAATCCAAATTGATTGTTGGTTCCGAAGGTGATGTCGGCAGCATAGGCTGGCTGGCGTTCCTCGGGAGACATACCATCTTGAAGGAGTCCTACGCTGAGTCCGAGAGACTCATAGACTGGGCCCATCCATTCCCTGTCACGGCGTGCAAGATAGTCGTTGACTGTCACCACATGAACCTTGCCGCATAAAGCATTAAGTGTGGCTGGCAGAGTGGCAACCAGTGTCTTTCCTTCACCCGTTTGCATTTCGGCAATCTTGCGATCATCGAGTGCGAATCCACCCACGATTTGCACGTCATAGGGGCGCAAGCCAATCGTTCGCATGGCAGCTTCGCGGACGACAGCATAGACCTCGGCACGAATCAAGGTTCGTGCTTCTCCCTGAGAAAGGCGGCTGCGAAATTCGCCTGCCTTGGCTTTCAAGGCTTCGTCTGACAATGCCGCCACATCATCTGACAGGGCATTGACAGCGCGAAGCTCTTTCTCATATCGCTTGAGCTGCTGGGCATTGGTCTGCCCAAGCATGCGGTCGATAGCGTGTCTGAAAGTGTTATTGGCCATGTGAAATCACGTGGTCAGTATAGGAACGGCATTCCGTGCTTTCAAGGAGAAGCCTCGTCCGGGAGTGCGCGAAGTCGCTCAAGCAGAGTGGCCCGTTCGTAGATCAGCTTGTTGATTCGGATCTGCAACTCGTTGGCCTTGGCCGTAGATATGGGTTCGAGCGTTGTCTCGATGGCTGCGCGTGTTTCGTCGAGTGCGCCATCAATCTGTTGTAGTCCGGTCTCATATGTGGCGCGCGCTTCATCCATCCTATGGAGGGACTCATAAATCGATCCCAAGCCAATGTACGCCGTCTCAGAGGCCCAGCTTTGGAGCAGGAGGTCCTCAATGAGAACAATGGCGGCTTCTGGGTCGCCTGTCTCGCTAATGGCCAACGCCCGAAGGTAGGCTGCTCGGCGCTGAATTTCGACACGCGGCTCGCTTGCCAGCAACAGCTCGAGTGGCCCAAATGCTTGCTCGGATTGGCCGGTGTTCACGAGAAGGTTTGCATAATTGAGTAGAGATGCTTCGTCGACGAAGCGTGTCATACATCTTTGTAGACTGATTTGAGCCTCATCGAGCTTCCCTAACTGAATCTGGGCGATTGCCAGATAGTAGTAGGTTTGTCGGGGAGCAAAATCCAAAGAGAGGCTGCGCTGAAAAGACTCCTCTGCTGTTGCGAACAACCCTGCTTGAACCTGATCGATGCCTTGTTCCATGAACCAATTGGCGCGAGCATCTGCGAGTGCGAAGGCCGATACGGTGAGTCCGATGATGATCAGACCAATATGAACGCCTCTGCCCAGCCACCCGCTCAGCTTCCAGGTGAAGGACGTGGAGGCTCCATAGGCGAGTGAGAGTGCTAGGCCACAGAACACGACAAGCTCAAGACTTGAACCCACGACATGCCCTGGGAAGCTCACCAGACTATGAGCGAGGAAGGCCAGAATTCCCATTGTCAGCAATAACAGGGCTATCCGATGATTCTCGTCGCTATGTTTGAGTCGAATCCATAGGGACACCGCCAGCGTGGCTAGCGAGCCAAATAGCATAACTAAACCAACGATGCCCAGTTCTGCTCCTAGTTGGATGTACTCATTGTGAGCCTGTGCGGCTCGTGGAATGTAGTCTGCAAAGGCTTCCCCACGGGGAGTCGCGCGAAAATCGGCTTTCGAAGCGATGAAATTGAGTTTGTAGTGGCCTAAACCTACGCCCGTGATAGGATGATCCTCAAACATCTCTGCGGCGATCAACCAATCCTGAGCGCGGGTGTTCCCCGAATTGTCTATCCACGTAGACATGAGCCAGGAGTCATTATCATCAGGAGGCAATTGTATTGAGGACTGAGTGAAGTTTAGCATGCACAAGAACACGACCAATGCAATACCGGCGAATGCCGTCAGCCACCAACGATTGGCATGAAGAGGGCGACGAGCGCGGAAAATCAGGAGTCCAACGAGGAGAGCGATCGCAATCAGGGGAAAGATAAGCTGTACGCTCAGCTGATTCACTAGCATCATAGACGCTAGGGTGAAAGCGAGCGTTCCAAGAGTAAGAGATTTCAGCAGAGGAGATTTCGCTTGAAAGAACAGGATCATTCCCGGATAGAACAGGTAGAGGAGGAATCCCCCCAGATGATTGCGATTTCCCATCGTGGAGAGCACGGCCCCCGCATGCACTGATCCCGGTGGTCCCGGCAGGATTGCGAAGTACTGAAGCACGCCATACAGCGCTGCGAGCGTACCTGATGCGAGCAATGCTATGAGAATCCAGCGAACGTCGCGCTGACTTCGTATAACGCTGGAAATCATCCATAGAAAGAGAGCGTAGTAAATCAGCAGGGTACTACTTTGCAGCACAACGAGGACGTTGTTTGCTTGAATCGCAGATAGAGTGGCTGAGATGGCTAGTCCCGCTATCGGGATCAACAGCCACGGAACGTGGATTGTCCACAAAGGTCGACGCCATGCTGGAATCCCCCACAGAATCAGGAGGAATGAAATCAATAGCAGACTGGCGATGGTTTTAGAGTAATTGTAGTCAGTCAGTCCTGGCCACACGAGGAGGGGAAGGACAAATACTGCGATTGCGATTGCCGCTACCTGAAGTTTCTCAAGTATCGGCCGGGATTCATTCACCGTTCTTGTTCCTGGCTTTCGGATTGACATGGAGATTCATTATAGAAGCCAAGGATCTGATGCGAAAGCGCCTACGTCGTGTGCTGATGACGAGGCCAACGGCTGTTCTGTTCGTCACTACTGCAGACCATTCATTTGGACAACAACGTGGTCTCGTTGCTGAGAGATGGTTTCGATTTCGTCTCGGATCATCCTTGCTTCGATAAGAGGGGCATTCTCAAGTCTGTCGAATGCTGCTTCGAGGCTTTGCTCAATCAGACGGAGAGCAGTTTCGTAATTGGCGCGGGCCAGATTTACCATTCCTTGGGCAGCGTACAGCTGTCCCAATGCGACCAAGCCCGGCACAAAAGCCGGATGATCAAGCGCTAGAGATTGGAGCAATTGCAGAGCCTCATCGAATTCTCGTTTCTCGATGACGGCAACGGCTTCGATATAGCGTGCTTGCTGCTCAACTCTGACGGAAGGATGTGTTGCTAGCAGTATCTTGACCGCGCTTCGGGCTTCTTCGAGTTTCTTCATTTTGAGCTGCAAATCCGCGTAGGTCAGATAGACACGGTCATCCACATATGTAGTCATGCACTTCTCAAGGTTCTCTTCAGCCTCACTGAATTTCTCTTGCTGTATTTGTGCGATGGCTAGATAGTAGTAGGTCTGGCGTGGTGCAAAATCAAGGTTAAGGCTCTGATGTAAAAGTTCCTCCCCGGATGCGTATAAACCCGCGTTCAGTCGATCAAATCCGCGCTCCATGAGCCAGTTTGCGCGAAGATCGTTAACGGCACCGACAGAGACAACGAGAGATACTGCAATAAGAGCCACATGGAATGCCTTCCCCTTCCATCCACGAAGAACCCAGCGAAAGGTCATGTCACTGCCGTAGCGAGGAGATAGGGCAAGTCCACAGAACACGACGAACAAGAGACTTGAGCTTGCGACATGGGCAGGGAAGCTGATCATGGCATGCGCGAGAAACGCGAGAATGCCACCTGTCAGAAACAGCAATTCCAGACGATTCTCCTCGCTGCTGCGTTTAAGTCGTATCCAAAGCGACGTTGCAAGCAGTCCCAGGCAGCCAAGAAGCAAGATCAATCCAATGGCTCCAGACTCTGCAGCTGTCTGGACGTAGTCATTGTGCGCCTGCGCAACACGGCTAATATAGAAATCAAAGGCTTTGCCGCGTTCAGTCGCTGCAAAATCTGCCTTGTAGGAGAAGAAATTGAGCTTGTAATTACCCATTCCGATTCCAGTGACGGGATGATCGGCCAGCATCTCCACCCCGATCCACCAGAACCAGGCACGTGCGTCCCCAGAATTCTCCTCCCACAGCTGAGTAATCCAAAGATCATCGCCTTCGGTATCTATGGGTTGGGTGATGGGTCGGATGATGCTTGAATAGACGCTGAGAGCAGCGACAGCTCCTGCGAGTCCGATGAGCCACCATCGATTTGCGCGAAGAGGTTTCATGGGACGGAAGATCAGTCCCCCGATGACCAGCGCTACGCTAGTCAGAGCAAGAGCAACGCGTGTTCCGAGCTGGTGCACGAGGAGCATCGTAGCGAATAGCGACAAAATGAGTACCACAGACACGATTTTGGCCCAAAGGGCCTTCGCTCTGATCAACAGAATTACAGACGGGAAAAACAAATAGCACAGGAAGCCGCCCAAGTGGTTCCGATTTCCCATGCTGGAGATAATCGCTGCTGTACGCGTCATGTTTGGCGTACCCGGGACAATCCCATAATACTGCAGGACACCGTATAATGCAGTAAGACTTGCGGAAACAAGGAGTGATCCTAGAATCCACTGAGCACTGCGTTGATCACGGGCGACGTCCGCAATCATCCAAAGCAGCAGTACGAAGTAGGTGAGGAGAACCTGGGTCTGGATGACGATGCGTGGATTGTCTGCTTGAATGACTGATAAGACGCCAGCCAGTATGAAGCCTGCTACAGGAATTAGCAGCCAGGGAACATGAATTGTCCACGATGAGCGACGCCACGCCTTCAGTCCCCACAAAACGAGGAGAATGCTAATGAAGACCAGACCGACGATGCATTTAGCATAGTTGTAGTCCGTCAAGCCAGGCCACATGAGCAGTGGGAGGATGAACACCGCCACAGCGATCGCAATTACCTGCATACGTTCAAGCGTATGGGTATCTGGTGAAGTGGCATTGGCATGACGTTGTTTTGGTGGCATCTCGCAACATTATAGTGAAAAAACCGCAGAAAACAGAAAGTCAATGGTCGTAGAATGGGACTCGTGTGAGATGGCCTATGGCAGTGTGTCGAGTCGCTCGAGCACAATTCCGCGTTGCTGGTTTAGTAGATCGATTTGACCGCGAATCTGTGCGTATTCGGAGAGGGCTACCGATGCGCCTGAAGTCACCCTTTCACTGAGAGTCGCAAGTTTCTGATCGATCAGATGAAGGGCACGGTCAAAGTTGCTTTGAGCCGAGTTGTTCAAGCCTTGAGCCGCGTAGAAGTCGCCTAGTGCAACGAAACCGGTCTCATAGGAAGGATGCTCCTGCGTTAGCGACTCGAGTTGCTGTACAGCCTGATCGTAGTTCCTGCCCTGAATGCTAATAACGGCCTCGATGTAGCGCGCTTGCTGTTCAACTTCCTTGAGGGGCTGGCCTGCAAGTAGGATGTCAAGAACGGCTTGTGCCTTTTCCAGTTGTCCTCGACTCGCGCCGAGGTTGGCGTACGTGAGAAAGACGCCCTCATCCAGGAATCGCGACATACACTTCTCGAGGGTTTCCCACGCTGCATCTAGCTTGTCGAGCCGGAGTTGGGTGGAGGCTAGGTGGTAATACGTTTGTCGGGGAGCAAAATCGAGGCGAATGCTTCTGGAGAGCAAGGACTCGGCTACGCTCACGTTGCCCATCTGCAGTTGCTGAAGCCCCTTCGTCATGAGCACATTGGCAGATAGATCGGCAACAGCGAATCCAGACACGATGAGTCCCGCAGTGAGGACCGATAGGGCGGACACCTTCAGGGGCCAATATGAGAGGGTTTGCTTCCGAACACTTGTATCGCCGTAGGCGCGTGAGAACGCGATGCCGATGATGGCTACGAAA
>Ga0233431_1001747_pt1 | contig 34977 bp, 20 predicted proteins | sample SI_118_April2016_FD_179867 | JGI IMG/M metagenome (GOLD analysis project Ga0233431, IMG submission 179867) | Seawater microbial communities from Saanich Inlet, British Columbia, Canada - SI_118_April2016_200_MG | ecosystem: Environmental > Aquatic > Marine > Inlet | place: Canada: British... | reverse complement strand
CGAACACCGAAAGACAGCCGCTTGACGATCCGAAAGGACCGCTTGAATCGCTGTGCCCAAAACACCGTGAGCAACGAGAAAGATACCGTAAATCACATACTACTCCGATGACCGGGAGGGGCTGCATCACACCCTTTTCTTGTATATCTTGGCTTTTTCATCCACGGTTTCAAACCGTTCCTCCAGGGCAGACAGGACCAGGCTCTCTTTGTCGCCCAGACAGAGAAACCCGCCGTAATCCAGACTCTCCCAGAACATCTGCAGCACGCGCTCCTGCAGCTCCCGATTGAAGTAGATGAGTACGTTCCGGCATATCACCACCTGCATCTCGCCGAACGAATTGTCCATGGCCAGATTGTGGCGGGCAAAAGTGATGCGCTTCCTCAGCGCCGCATCCATGATCGCCGCGTTATAGCGTACGTGGTAGTGCTCGGCCAGCGACCCGCTCCCCCCGGCCCGTTGATAGTTGCGGCTCCCTTTCTGCACGATGTCCAGCGCATAGACCCCGTCCTTCGCCGTTTCCAGGGCCGCCTGGTTGATATCGGTGGCGTAGATCGTAGCGCGATCTATGACCTCCTCCTCGCGCAGCAAAACGGCGAAGGAGTAGACCTCCTCGCCGGTGGCACACCCGGCGTGCCAGACCTTGAAGCGCGGCCAGGTGCGCAGCAGTGGAACGACCCCCACGCGCAGCGCTTCATAGAAAAACGGATCGCGGAACAGGGCCGTGACCGACACCGAAAAATAGGAGATCAGCCGGTGGAAGAACGAGGCATCCCTCAGCATGCGTCCCGTGACCTCCGCATAGGAGGCACAGCCGCTGTCGGACAGAAACTGAAGCAGCCGCCGCCGCACGCTCATCCGCGCGTAGTTTCGGAAGTCGTACCCGTAGCGCCGAAAGATCCCTTCGAGCAGAAGATCCACCTCGATCGTCTCGACTTCTTCTCCGATGTCGCTCATTCCCCAACCCTCCTAGCGATAGAGCCAGACGCGCATCAAAGAGAGAAGGCGATCCTCCTCCACCGGTTTGGAAAGATAGTCGGAGGCGCCTGCTTCCAGGCATTTCTGCCGATCCTCCTTCATCGCCTTGGCAGTGAGGGCGATAATCGGTAGCTGAGAGAAGCGATCCTGGGCCCGAATTCGCTCCAGAGCCCCATAGCCGTCCAGGACCGGCATCATCATATCCATGAGCACCAGATCGACATCCGAATGCTCGTCGAGCATAGCCAGCGCCTTCTCTCCGTTCTCCGCCTTGAGCGGGTTCACGCCGTGACCGGCCAGCAGCCTGGACATGGCAAACATCGTCCGCATGTCGTCTTCGACGACCAGCACCGTCTTCCCCTTCAGCGGTTCGTCCGATTCGTGCAAATGCTGGATCGCCTGCCGCTTCTCTTCGGGCAGATCGCCGACCACCCGGTGCAGGAAGAGCGCCACCTCGTCGATGAGACGTTCCTGGGAGCGGACATCCTTGAGGATGATCGAGTCGGCGTAGCGACGCAGCGCCATCTCCTCATCCACAGTCAGCTCGCGCACCGTGTGGACGATGATCGGAGGCAGTGGAATCTCCTCGCGAGCCAGCGTCTCCAGCATCGTCAGGCCCTGCATGTCGGGTAAACCCAAATCCATGACCACCAGGTCGAAACGGCACGCGCGCAGCGCTTCCAGTCCCTGCTGTCCGGTTTCCACTTCGTCCACGTGGACATTCCCGTTGCCGATCAGGCGCACGGTCTCGCGCCGCATGGCCGGTTCGTCCTCGATCACCAAAACCTGCTTTTCCGCCTGCGCCGAAGCCCCTTCCAGGCGCTTCAGGATCTCCTCGATCTCCTCCTTTTGCAGCGGTTTGCTGGCATGCCCGATCGCCCCGATGCGCAGGCTCTCGGCACTTTGCTCCTCCACCGAGACAATATGCACCGGAATGTGCCGCGTATCGACGTCGCGCTTGAGTTCGCTGAGCACGGCCCAGCCGTCCATCTGCGGCAGGTTGATGTCCAGAAGGACGCCATCCGGACAGTGGGTTTTGGCCAGCTCCAATCCCTCCTCGCCGCTGTGGGCGACCAGACAGCGGAATCCCCGCTCCCTGACGTAACCGACCAGAATACCGGCGAAGCGGATATCGTCTTCCACCACCAGTATGGCCCGATCTCCATCCTCGATATTCTCCCGGTCGTCCGCCACGCCGCGCGACGAGGGGGCCACCATCGCAGGCTCCTGCTTGACCGGCGTGGCGCCCCCCTCGCGCTGCGGCGCTGTATTTTCCAATGGTGCGCTGAAGGCTTCCCGAAGCGGCGCCCGCACGGCCCCAGTCCCTCCAGTCGCCGCTTCGGTCGCGCCCCTCTCGAGAGGCACGTACAATGTGAACGTCGAGCCTTTGCCCGGCTCGCTTACCAGCTGCATCTCCCCGCCCAGCAGAGCGACCAGTTCGCGCGAAATCGACAGCCCGAGACCGGTCCCTCCGTACCGCCGCCGGTCCCCGGTATCCGCCTGCTGGAACGCCTCGAAGATGATCTTCTGCTTGTCCTCCGGAATCCCGATCCCCGTATCGGCTACGCGAATGGCCAGGCTCTCCGCCGGTTCCAGGCCGCTGCGCCCCAGATCGGTTCCCGCCTCCACCGGGGCAAAGCTGACAGTCACGCCACCCTCCTCGGTGAACTTCAGCGCGTTTCCCATCAGATTCTTGATGACCTGTCCCAGGCGCTGGGAATCGGTGATGAGGTGCGACGGCGCTCCTTCCTCACAGACGACCTCCAGGCTGAGTCCCTGGTCGTGCGCCATGTGCTCGAACTGCGCGCGGACCGTCTCTCCCAGGCCGGCTACTTCCACCCTCTCCAGGTGCAGTTCCATGCGCCCAGCCTCGATCCTGGAGAGATCGAGGATCTCGTTGATCAGATTGAGCAGATCGCTGCCGCTGTCGAAGATGATGCCGGCCGATTCGATCTGATCCTGGTTCAGATTCCCCTCCTGGTTGTCGCGCAGCGAACGGGCCAACAGCAGCAGACTGTTGAGCGGCGTGCGCAGTTCGTGCGACATATTGGCGAGGAATTCCGATTTGTAGCGGCTGGCCAGCGCAACTTCCTCCGCCTGGGCGGCGATATCGCGCCGCGCCTGTTCCATCTCATCCTTCTGGCGTTCGAGCAACTCGTTCTTGCTCTCCAGTTCCCTGTTGGTGATCTCCATCTCCTCCTGCTGGACCTTGAGCCGCTCCTCCGACTCCTGCACCCGCCGCATCTGCATCTCCAGCTCGGTGTTCGCCGTCTTCAGTTCCTCCTGCTGGTTTTTCAATTCCTCCTGCGACTGCTCGAGCGCTGCGGTCTGTTCCTGCAGTTCCTCGTTGCTCGAACGGAGTTCTTCCTGCTGGGTTCGGAGCAGTTGCTGACTGCGCGCCATCTCGAACGCCGTGGCCACCGCCGCCGTCACTTGTTCCAGATACTGCAGTTCCAGATCGCTCATCGGGTGCAGCGTTCCCATCTCGATCACCCCGCGCAGGTTCCCCTCGAACAGGAACGGGGTCACGCAGATATTGCGCGGCACGCTCTCTCCCAGCCCCGAAACCACGCGCACGTAATCCTCGGGGGCGTTCTGGATCATGATCTGCTTTCTCTCCAGGGCCGCCTGTCCTACCAGCCCCTCTCCCAGAGCGAAGCGATTGGACAGATTCTTCCGCTGCGCGTAGGCGAAGCTGCCCAGCAACCGCAAGAAGGGCTGTCCCCCCTGCTCCTCGAGCATGTAAAGAACCCCCACCTTGGCATCCAGATAGGATGCGATCTCGGCGATCACCTCTCCGGCCAGCTTCTCGACATCCTCCTGCCCGAGCACCACCTCGTTGAGCCGGGCCAGCCCGGTCTGCAGCCAGGCCTGATCCTCGCTCCGCACCCGCGCCTCCCTCAGCGCTCCCTGCATGCGCCCCACCGCCGCCGCCAGTTGCCCCACCTCGTCGCGCCCCTCCGCCTCCACCGATGTCTCCAGATCCCCATCGGCGATCCGCTCGGTCACCGCCACAATCCGCCCCACACTCCCGGCTACGTTCCGTCCGACGATCAGCGCCAGGGCCGTTCCCAGCCCCATGGCAACTAGCAGCAGAACCAGCGTCAGGTTGACCATGCGCGAAAAAAGCTGATCCGACTCCTCCTTGGCCGTCGCCAGCGCCGCTTCCTGAATCTCAGTCAGGCGCTGTGCCAGCGCCACCGCCGAATCGCTGCGCTCCAGTCCCTCCGTCCGGCTCAGCAACCGCGCCTCTTCCACCCGCTGCTCCTGATTCAGATCCAGGATCTGGTCCAGGGTCCGATTGAAGCGCCGATAGGCGAGGCGGAAATCTTCGACCATCATCGCCGTCTCCCGACTCAGGTCCAGCTCTTCCAGTTCGTCAATCCGGTGCTCTATCTCCACGCGGACCGCCTCGATCCGGTCGTTCGCCCGCGCCACCCAATCCGCATCGGTCGCCAGGATGATCTCCTTTTCCTGGGTTCGCAATTCGGAGATGTTGCGGTGCAGCCGCGTGCTCCTCTTCAACGCCTCGACGCGCGTCTCGACGATGAAATTCAGGCGCTCGTTCAACTGCCTCAATCCCCACAGCGAGCCGCCGATCCCCACTCCCGTCAACACCAGAATGGACGCGAAACTGATCAGCAGCTTCCTGTCCAGATTCATATTGGCGAATAGGTTCATTCCCGATTCCTTCTTTCTCTTCCTCCGGTACTATGCCGTTCTTCTGTGAATGGATTGCTTCACCGTCTCGACCCTGCACGACACCCGCACACAGGTTCCCCGCTCGCGCGGCACTGTCTCCATCCTTCCCCCCATCTGCTCGGCCAGCGAGTCGACCAGTATCAGCCCGACTCCGGTCGCCGCCGCCCTCTCTCCCGATGCCATCCCAATCCCATCGTCGTCCACCTCGATCAGCAGCTCTTCGACGGTTCGATGCCGTATCCTCACCACAACCATCCCCCGCTCCATATTCGCAAAGGCGTGCTGCAGTGCGTTGGATACCAGTTCGTTGACGACCAGCCCGATCGGCACGCACTGCTCCGCCGCCGCCTTCACCCGGCTCCTCTCCAGCCGCAGCTCGATCCTTTCCGGACACAGCGTCCGCAGATCTTCCACCAGCACCTCCAGGTACCGGCCCAGATCGACTTCGCCCGGCTTCTCCCCCTGATGAAACCACTCGTGCGCCCGAACCATCGTCTGCAGACGGCTCAGCACATCCTCCAGCACGTGCTGCTCGCCTCGGTCCCGGCTGCGGCGCAATTGCATGCGGACCAGACTCACCATCACCTGCAGATTGTTTTTCACCCGGTGGTGCACCTCCTTGATCAACAGCTCCCTCTGCTGCAGCGCCGCCTCCAGCACGCCCATCTGCCGATCCCGCTCCGCTTCCGCCTGCTTGCGCTCGGTGATATCCTCGACAGTTCCCTCGTAGTACTGCACTTCTCCCCGCTCGTCGCGCACCGCCCGCGCGCTTTCGCGCACGTGGACGATGCCGCCATCCCCCCGCGTCCAGGAATCTTCCAGGCCGTAGACCGACCCCTCCTTTTCGATCCTCTCCAGAAAGCTGGTACGCCCTGTCGGGCAGCCGAATCCTTCGAGATTCAGATCCCGCTCCGCCAGTTCCTCGCAGGAGTCGTACCCCAGCAGGCGCGCCAGCATCGGGTTCGCCATGGAGATGCCTCCGTCCGGAGTCGTCCGGTACAGGCCGACAGTGGCATTCTCGAAGATTCCTCTGAAACGTCGCTCGCTCTCCTGAAGCGCAACCTCCACGCGCGCCCGCTTCAGTGCGCCGGCCAGCAGATCTCCGGCCAGCCGCAACAAGGGAATCAGTTCCCCGTCCCATTCGACAACCCGGAGCCAATCCACCCCGATGAAACCGACCAAACCGCTCTGATCGAGCATCGGCAGAACCAGCAGGGAACGGATATCCTGAGCTTCGAGAAGCGCCCTCTCCGCCTTTGCTTCGGTCGGCATCTCCGCCACGCGCGGAATCCATATCTCCTCGCGCCGTCGGAGCTTGCCCATCCACCAGGGGAAGATATCCGTGGAAATCCCCTGCAGTTCCTCCTTCTGCGCCGCGACCCCCTGCGCGCACCATTCGTGGCTGTTGGACATCTCACTTCCACCCGCAGCTAACAGGAAGATGTAGCACCTGTCCCCCCGGATGAAACGGCAGATCTCTCCCAGAACATCCTCGACCACCCTGTCCGTGCCTGCGATATCTTCGCGCATCAGTTGGGCCGATATACCAGTGAGCAGGCGCTGCAGCCGGTAGCGTTCCCTCAGGCATCCCTCCTGCCGGACCTTTTCCTCCTCCAGGCCGATGTTATACAGGGCGAACGCCAGATCTCCGGCTACCTCTTCCAGTAGCCGGTGCTCTTCTTCGTCTTCCGCGTGGTTTTTGGGAGTGGCGATGGTGAGCAGCCCACTTATCTCTCCAGCGTGGACCAGCGCAATGGTTACCCCTGCATCCTCTTTTCTTTCATACAGAGCGGCCAGCGGGCATTCGCCGCAGCACTTTTCCGGATCGCTGATGATCTCCAGCCCCCCCTTCTCCAGAGCGCGGCGCACGCAGCGGACGGATTCTCCCCTGGCCATCTTCGCGGCCAGCGGCGCGAACGCCTCTCCCAACCCCTTTTCGGCGACGTGACTCACCCCCTGCTGGGCGTCGAAGAGGGCGATCCACACACTGCGGTAATTGCGCGATCCGATCAGATGCTCGCAGGCCCGATCGATCAGCTTCTGCCGATCCTTTTCGCTGACGATCAGCTGATTGATGTTGCGGATGGCGGCCAGCAGCTGATTCAGGATGACTACGCGATCCGCCCGTTCCTCCAGTCGGTAGTTGGCCGTCTTCAGTTTTTCGTTCATCCCCTCCAGCCGCAAAAAAAGCCCCGCCACCTTTTCCGCCATCCGATTGAAGGAGAATCCCAGATGTCCGATCTCGTCCTTGGAGGCGATCGCCACCCGGTGTTCCAGTTCCCCTATGGCGATCGCGTCCGCCCCTGCGCACAGCTCCTGAATCGGCCGGATCAGCAACGAACGCAGGACCAGACTGAGCAGCAGAAACGCGGCGAAGGTCACTCCGATGACTATCAGGATCCCCTGGTTGCGCATTCGGGCGAGCGCCCGCATATCCTCTGCCATGGAAAAGGCCATGTCTATTCGTCCGATGATCTTCGTCCGCTCCTCCCATTCGTCCATCACGAACATCTCCGGCATATCCTCGGGCCAGAACGGCGCCGTGATATCCCGGCTGTAGAAACGCAGATCGTCGCCCTCGCATTCCCCGGCCGCGAATGTCACTTCTTCCTCTCCATCGAGGATGCGACAACAGACCGCCGCCGCCTGCTCCATGGCGCTCGCGCCGATATGCTCCAGCCCTTCCAGATTGCCGATCCGCATGGGATAACTGCTGATATTAGCCATGTTGTCGAGGAACAGACCGGCGCTGCGATCGAACTTTTCCCGGATATCCCCGTGCTCGTGGTGCAGGAAGAGCGCGAACAGCAGGCTGCTCAGAACGGTGAGTACGGCGGCGAACAGCAGGAAGATCTTCGCCGAGAGGTTCCACTCAAGCCACTGCCGCGGGGCGGCTGCCACTTTCCCGATAATACTCATCGCCCGATCACCATACCCGCCTCATCGACGATTTCCGCCGGCAGCCGGAGCCGCAATTGCCGGGCCGTCAGCAGGTTGATCGAAAACCGCATCCGCGACGGTTTTTCGTACTGCCCTTCTGCTCCCCGCCGCCACAGCAGGGCCGCCTGTTCGCCGATGTGAGTGTAATCGAGCCCGAAGGAGACGAGCGCCCCGGCCTGCGTGTAGCGCTCGGAGAGCCCGACGACCGGAATGCCCCGGTGCAGTCCTTCGCGCAACAAAAAGACGACCGCATCCGGAGAGAACAGCCCGGCATCCGGCAGCATGACGAAACAATCGACTTTGCGGCAGAGCTGCACGCAGGCACGCGGGAACGCTTCCGGCCCATCGACCATCAGGGCATTCAGTTCGATCCCCTGGCGCGCGCACGCCTGGTTCAGCCGCCGGTACGCGCCGACCGAGGCCGAGGAATAGAGCGTGCCGAAATTAACCTCTCCCAGCATCCGTGCCAGCGTTTCCACGCGAACATCCACCGGAATGTCCATGCAGACCCCCGGAGGCGTTATGCCGTTCTCCTCCGGATTCAGGACCATGGCGAATAACTGGGGCAGCCCGGTCAATCGGCTCTGCGCCAGGCGCGTGGCCGGCGTTCCCAGCGTGAATACCAGACTCGGCTGCAGGGAGCGGACCTCTGCCAGCAGCGTTTCATAATCCTCTCCGGCAGCCAGATAGAACCGGTGCACCCCGACCCCCTCCGGCAATTCCTTCTGGAGGTTTTGTTCGAACCCGGCCACCACCGAGTCGTAGGCGGCCACGTCGCGACTCAACAGCGCGGCCACCACCGTCCGTTCATCCAGACCGGCCGCTGCTGATGCCAATAGCGCAATCGCCAGCAGCGGCAGTAAATGCAAGGATCTGTGCCTTTCGGGAGTCATGACGCCGACTCAATGGATCGCGTAGTTCACAGTGACATTCATTCTCCGGGCGACCGCATCCGCCGTGTGCCATCCGTCCGGCGGTGCGTTCGACTCGAAATGCTCGTTGGCAAACAGATTGGCGACCGACATTCCCACCTCCACACCCTCCCCCGCCGCCACGACCAGATGCGCATCGACGGTTAAATAACCATCCACCTCCGCCACGCCGTCCCCTACTCTCCCGAAGACCGGATTGGCAGTCATGTAGATCTCCTGATACGCGCCGACGTACTGTCCGCGCAGCGCCAGCATCCGACCATCCCGCTCCAGCGCCAGCCCCCAATTGGCCTTGTGTCTGGGATCGACCGCAGTTCCCGCGTAATCGTCGCGCTCCGTGTCCAGAAAAGCGTAACCGAACGAACCGCTCAAGGTGCGCGAAAAGCGACACTCCAGCTGGCATTCCATCCCCAGCTGGTCGGCATCCGCGACGTTCTGCATCGGCCCCGATTGCGAGTTGTCGATCAGATCCCGGCAAATGTTGTAGAACAGCGCCCCACTCATTCTCATGCCCGGCGAGAACTCCATCGCGCCGGCCAGCTCGAACATGGCGATCCGCTCCTCTTTCAGATCCCGGTTTCCCAGCGCAAACGGGTACGCCGTTCCCTCGTTGGTCTGCTGGAAGAGGGAGGGGAGGTAGTGTCCGGTTGCCGCCGTAAAGCGGAGATGCCGTCCGGCGTCCGGTTTGAAGATGACGCTCGCCCTCCCCAGCGTCATGTAATCCAGATCGGTGTAGCGCTCCAGCCTTCCGCCGATGCTCAGGATATAACGCTCCCCGAGCCGCCATTCGTCTTCCAGATTGACGGCCAGATCGGCGACCGCGTGGTTTTCGGCGATACCGGGACGGGTCTCCGTCTGCAATCGGCTCACCTCCCACCAGGTGTACTTGGCGTATCCTCCCACCGACAGAGTGTGCGCCCCGCGCCGGAACAGCTTCATCAACTCCAGTTCGTAGTTGCGATCATCGACGCCGTAGGTTTCGTCCCAAAAATCCTTCACGTGGAAATTGTGGAACAGGCGCAGCCAGAAATCTTCCCGTTCGTAGCGAAGATTCGCGAAGCGGGTGGTCGGATTGCAGACCCGACTGATGACGTTGCGCGCGTTTGAATAGCGCAGATCCAGGGTGAGAAGCGCGTTGCCTCCCAGAGACCGCGCCAATCTTCCCGCCCCGTAGAACACCCGGAACCGCTCCCCTTCGAGCCGCCCCGGATATCCGACTGTCTCCGCCAGTTCCGGCTCGTCCCATTCCCTGGCCCCGCGCGCTCCCAGAGCGATGCTGTAATCCCATTGTTCGCCGATGTTTCCGCCGTGTATCACATTACCCCGATACGCCTCGCCGTTTCCTCCCTGAATCGTCAGGTACGTTCCCTCTACATCCTCCCGGGTCACGATGTTGATCACGCCGCTGAAAGCACTCCCCCCGTAGAAGAGCCCCCCCGGTCCCTTTATCACCTCGACCCGCTCCACCTCCTCGATATTGAGCGGCGCCCAGTCCAGGAAGATGTGGTTGGCGTGGTACATGAAGGCATTATTGCCATCGATGGTGACCAGCACGTGGCCGGTATCGGCAAAACCGCGAATTCCCAACACGTGCTGACTGGCATGCGCCTGACGAACATCGACGCCTGCCAGCGCACGCAGCGCGGCGGCGATGTTCGTCGCCCCGCTGCGGCGGATCTCCTCTCCACTCATGACCATCACGGAAGAGGCGGTCTCTTCCATCGGTTGCGGGCGTTTCGACGACGAGACGACGAGGGGGATCTCCATGAAGAAGAGCGCCTCCTGATCGTCGGCGTGCGCTGGTGCGGCGCTGCCGACCAGGCAGCAACTAACCAACAATGCCCACCCGATCATACGGCAGTTCCTATACCGATTCCTCATGATTCCTCTCTGTATCAAGTTCGACCAGTGCTCCTTGATGCAGGCGCCAATGGAGTGACGATACCGGTGCGTCGAACTGCCGCCAGTACGGCCCCAGCCGCACCTCTGTCCCGGCGGGCACGCCCTCATCGATGCGGATCTCCGCTCCTTCCGTGCAGACGATGGCAGCGCGTACCGCATCCCGCGCATCCCGCAGTTCCTGGAAATGGCCGATCTTCTCGACCAGCTGGCGAACGACACGGGCCAGCATCTTCTTTTGCAGCCCTCGGGTCGCCTGTAGGCGCTTCGTGATCTGCCGAATATCCAGCCGCTCCAGACCGAGCTTCTTCTGGATGAACTGGACTTCGCGATACGCATTCCCGAGACGCTGGTTCAGCCGCTCCAGGCGCTCCCCGTCCGCGGGCGTCAAACTGGCGGCCAGGACGATTTTGGAATCGGAGACCGATTCTACGCGCGACAGGCGGATTCCGCCCATCGCGTACACCCGGCCCCCGCCTCTGAAAACGAGTCTGCCATTCCCTTTTGCGATCAACCGCCCTCCGGCCCACACTGCCGCATTCTCGAGACTCGTCTCTAGGGCGATATCCCCCCCCGCCTCGATCGCCGCTTGCGCAATCGAGGCGGCATGCACCCCGCCTCCGACGCGCAATTTCGTGTTCCTTCCCGCGATGCAGCCGCGCACGTACAGGCTCTGTCCCACCTCGATACACCCCCCCTTCTCTATCACTCCTTCGACGACCATATCTCCACTCGCCTGCAGGACACTGCACCCGCGCAGCGACCCGCGCACATGCATGGTTCCCTCGTAGTGGAGAGAACCGTGCCGGCGTTCCACATCGTGATCCAGTGTCAGCAGCGGATGGACATTGAGCACCCCCTGGAAGATACCGACCACTCCGTCGCAGGTAGCCAGAAAAAGCTCGCGTTCTCCCGCCCGGGCACGCCGCAGACCGCAACCCGGCCGCTTTGCTTCCCCCGCTTCCTGGGTGGGGGAAATTTCCTTTCCGCGAACATCGACCCCCGGGCGCTCCCGCACCCCCCAGAGGTGCCATGCGACCACTTCTCCCTGCCGTACTCTGGCCTTCTGACCTGGGATATCATCGCTTCCCGCTATCAGTTCAAGCCGGTCGAGGATTGGCTGTTCTCCCTTCGCCACGACGACTGCCGACCCTGCCGAAACCCCCAGCAGCATCCGTTCGACCGCTTCGTCGATCCGGTTGCTGTCGATACCGACCACCACCCCTTCCTTTCCCAGGCACTTCCGCACCCTCTCGGCCGGCAGCGACCGGGACCGTCCATCCAGCAATAGCCAGTACGCCTTCATCCCTTCCGGCGCGACCCAAAGAGGCGAGCACAGTTCCAAAACACCGTCGCGCACCACCAGGTAACCGCAGGCGGTGGCCCGCACTTTATCCCCTTCCCGTTCCAGGCCACGGCCGATATCCAGGCCGCGGCGGCTGGCCGCCGGATCGACAGGCCGTCCGAATACATCCCGTCCCGATCGCTCCCGATCTACGGTTGCTATCTCAGCGACGATCCCTCCGGATTCGACCAGCGGCAGTAAGACGCCCTTCAGCGCCTCTTCATCCAGACTTTTTGCCGCCAGCGCCTTCAGCAGTTGTTCGCCGCGCAAATGCAGGTCTCCGACCTCCGGGCGCATCCCCTCTGCATCGGGAAGCAGCAGAAACTGCTCCTCTCCGGCGCACAGGGGGAACTCCCCGCGGGCTACATCGATCCAGCAGAGACTTTCCGCACTCCGCCTCTGACGGATGCTCCGCAGCGCGGGGACGCGATCGACCTGGATGTGGTAATTGCCCAGCAAATGGATGAATCCCTCTGCATCCTCCGCCAGTTTCGGATCGACGATCGATGCGAAAGCGCGCATCCCATCCTCGCCGATCGCCAGTTCGAGCCCTCCCGTCGAAAAACGGAAGACCGCCAGGCCCGCCTCGCGCAGCAGCATCCACTCCAGTTCTTCAGGGGGAATTCCCATGCCCGCCGCGATCCACTCGCACCGCTCCTCGCACGCAGGAATTTGGCTCATTCTCGTCAGCTTTCGTTCTCCCCGCCGCCCAGGATGCTCTCCAATTCCGCTCCGGACAGTTCCGCATCCGTCAGATCCAGCGTCATCCTCACCAGCGCCGCATCCAGCACCAAGCCGCCCTCGAGGGCCAGACGTTCCAGCGTCTTTTGTGTCTCCTCCGCATCCGCGTCCGGTACCCCTCCCAACCGCATCACTCCGAGCCGTTCTTCCTGATAGCAGAGCGGAACCGCCAGTTCGTCCCCACTGCGTACCACCCCTGATCCACCCTCCTCCGCCAGCATGCCGTCCGCATCTATGCGCATCTCCTTTGCCACGGCCCCATAGGAGGTGCGGCAACTCAATCCACCCGCCCCCTCGCTCAGGTTGAGTTCGCCCCACTCGCACCTCAGCACCCCGGCCGCTACCTCCAGCACGATGCGGGCGGCCTCCTCGACGCTTTCTACCTGCATCTGGGCGCGCATCAGTCGTTCCTGCCCCCGCAATTCGTTCACCTGGCACTCCAACCGATGCATCAGCACCATCCGCTCCCGTTCTCTTTCGCTGTGATACAGAGCCATCTGGATGGTGACGTGCAACTCGCGCTCGTTGTACGGTTTGATCAGATAGCCCCAGGGTACCGTGACATGCACCCTTCTCAGCGTATCCTGGTCGGAATAAGCGGTGAGGAAGATTACCGGAATGCCCCACCGTTCGCGGATCTTCCCGGCCGCATCGATACCATCTCCGTCCCCTTTGAGCATAATATCCATCAACACCAGATCCGGCTTCTCCATCCTGGCCAGTTCGACGGCCGTTTCGCACGTGTGCGCTATACCGACGACCTGATAGCCGAGCCCCGCAAGAGACTCCCGCAGGTCGAGTCCGGTTATAACCTCATCCTCTACGATCAATACGCGCGTTTCCATTTGCGACCTCTTCCTGATAGTCCGATTGCAACCTCTTTCTGAAATTCCGTCTCTGTTTCGCCTCCCCGCAAATTTCATCCCCTGAACTGCGCCGCATGTTTCCTCCCCGGGCTGACTATAGCCCTCACGCGTTGAATCGACTTCGCGATTCCGAAGACGAAACGCAGATGGGCCGCCACCTACGACTGTTCCAGGCGATAACCGGCCATTCGGGCGACCGTCCGCGCTATCTCAATCTCCCATCTGCGCCATGAACGCTCTTTCGTGCAATCCTCGAAGACGATGGATCCCGCCAATTCCCCGGCAGTCGAAAAGATGGGGACAGCCAGCAGCGCACATGTCTGCCGGGCGCGCAACGCCCGCGCTACATCGGCAACATCAGCGCGTGCATTCTGTACATCCCGGATCACGACATTCCGCCCCCTTTCATGTCGCCTGATCAACCAGGAACAGGAAGAAAGAGCGATCGATTCATCCTTCCTCCCGGCATGCGCGCACCGCTGCCACGCATACGCCCGTTTCGCCGTTCTGCTGTCGGCACTGCACAGAATCAGGTGCGTGCGATCGACCTGTAGCATCTCTCCCAGTTTCTCCAGGATGCAATGCCATAACGGCTTCTGTTCACCGCATAGCATCCGTGCGACGCATCCCAGCCGCTCCTCGCGGAGCCTGTTTTCTCCAGATTCCCACCCGGTGAAGATCTCGCTCAGCAGGTCCACCACACCGCGCATAAGTTCCAGATCCACGTGCGAATGGGGATCGGATCTGAGACTGGTCAGACTCAGAAATCCGCCGTTGAACGACCATTCGATGACGGAGCCGATCTCTCCCGGAACGCCAAATACCGACGGCACATCCCCCTCCACCGACAGGTTCCTCCAGTAGATCGGTTTCATTTCTCTGCAGATTCTCGGGTACGCTCTGTCGGCCGGAGACACACTCCACTCCTCGAACTCTCCCCGCGCCCGCAGTTGCGCGAGACGGACCTGCGGCGCACCGTCCTCTTCCCGCATCAGGCCGATGCCTATGTCGTGATAGGAGATATCCAGTTGTCTCATACACCTTCCGACCGCCTTCAGCATTTCTTTCATATCACAACCCGCTCCACACCGCTGAATCTTCAGCCCCTCTTCCGCCAGATGGCTGAGCCGCCGCTGCCGCTCTACGGCGACAATCCCCCGCAGCGCGGCAGAAACCCACTCCCGATCCATGGGGCCGAAAATCGACGGACTGCCGTCGCCGATAAGCAGCAACGCCAGCCGCGATTCCCGATTCCACGTCCAGACGGCCTCCTTAACACCCATTTCGCGTTGCAGAAATTCTCCCCAGGCCGTCTCCCCTCTTCCCCCGCAGATGCAGCAGAACATCTCGGGAGTTTCTCGCGTGTAAAACTCCGGCCATTCACCGGGACCGAATCCCACCCGCTCCAGCGCCCAGAAGAATCCCATATCCGGACGCTGACGGAAAAGAACGATTTTTTGCACGCCGACCAGCGCGCGCAGTTGGTGTAACAGCTTGCAGACATTCATCACTCCGGGAACATCGGTCTGCAACATCTGTATCAACCGCCCGAAAAACAGACTTTCTTGCCGCAGACGGCGACCGATCTCCTGCTCCGCCTCCAGCGCCCGATGCATATACAGCCCTTCCGCCCTCTGTTCCTGCGACGGGATCTGAGTGCGAAGTCTTCTCTGAATTGCGCGATTTTCCAATCGATCTCTCTCCTGCGTGCTCTGGTCAGAGGCGATTTCCGAGATTAATGATGCGGGTAGCCGCGGGGAGCCCCCTCTTCCAGTCCACGACCGATACGCAAAAAGCGTGCGCATCGGACAACGAGGAAAAAATCTTCCGAAAAAAACCTTTTCAAAAAATGAAATTAATGGTATAAATAATTGTTATTTAAGAAATAAAGAACTCACCGATAATCGCTAGAACAATATCCCCAACGCGCTTGCTTTTGGCGGTTTTTTCAGCCGAAAACTCCATTTGTCGTTTTTTTCCGACACGCTATTTTGATTTTCCCGACACTACGGGCCATGGATGACAAAAAGCGCGGGGTCCCGATCCGACCATCCCGCAGGACGCCGGACCGGGACCCCGCGGGTGCCCGGTGCGTGCAGTAGCAGACCACGCTTACTGGAGGTTCTTTACATTCTGTAAGTGCCTGTATACCATGAGTTGATTCAAAAATATCTCCTGATTCATAGAGAGGGGCGGCCCCCTCCGCTTCACTTCAGCAGCAGCATGCGCCGGACCTCCCGATAGCCAGGGATCGATAGTTGGTACAGGTAGACGCCGGTGGACAGATCGTCTCCGGCGAGCCGCACGCTGTGATGGCCCGCGGCTCGCACCCCTTCCACCAGCACCGCCACCCTCTGCCCGGTGATGTTGTAGAGCACCAGCTCGACCTGGCCGCTCACCGGCAGGTTATACGATATAACCGTCTCCGCGTTGAACGGGTTGGGAAAGTTCTGGGCCAGCGCGAAACCGCCGGGCAGTCCGGTCGCAACGTCCTCCACGGCGGTGATCCCTTCATACGCCTCGTATTTGAGGATAAACCCCTCGTTACCCACGAACCAGACCACCCGGTCGCCGACAGAGGAGATCCCTTCGATCTGGGCGATGGTCGGACTCGAGGCATAGCTCCAGGTCGCTCCGCCGTCGGTCGTGCGCAGCAGGACGTCGCGCCCACCGGCCCAGCCGAATTCCCCATCCGTGAAGCAGAGCGTGTGCAGGGATATCCCCAGGCTCTTCTGCACCTCCCAATCGTTGCCCCCGTTCGCCGTATGCACGATCGAGCCGTCGTTGGTCACGCCCCACCCCCGCTGCGCATCGACGAAGAAGACGGAGATCAAACCCTTTACCCCGGTGACCGATTCCGTCCAGGTCGCCCCGCCGTCGTCGGTGCGCAGCAGCAGGCTGCCCTCCGGTTCCTCCCCCTCTTCCAGTTCCTCCTCGTCCACGTGCTCGGCATCCTCTCCCATACCCTCTCTCCCTCCCAGAATCCAGCCGTTCCGCGCATCCGCGAAAAAGACCTGGACGAAGTCGAGCGTATCGGCAAAGGACATCCGGCTCCACGTCCGGCCGCCGTCCTCCGTATGCAGCACGTGCCCCTCCATGCCTGCGATCCAGCCGTTCCCGGCATCGGCAAAGCAGATGGAGCGCAGATCCGCGTCCGCACCGCTGGCGATCACCCGCCACTCCCGGCCGCCGTCCTCCGTCAACAGAATCCGCCCCAGATCGCCGACTGCCAGCCCTCGATTCCGATCGAAGAAGATCAGGTCGTTCATATCCTGTTCGGTCGCGCTCGATACATCGGACCAGTTCTTGCCGCCGTCCCGCGTCTTCAGGATCTGACCGCCCGTTCCCGCGACCCAGCCGTACTCTTCGTCGATGAAGAAGACCTCGTTGAACATGTTGGCCCGGCTGAAACCGCTGTGCAAAGTCGTCCACTCCTCCCCGCCGTCATCCGTTCTGAACACCGTCTCGAATTCCGAGGCGACCCAGCCCGTGCGTTCGTTTACGAAAAAGACGAACTGCGCTTTCCCTTCGGTCTGCAGCAACTGCCGGGTCCAGGTCGCTCCGCCGTCTTCGGTGCGCAGCAGCAGGCCGTCCTGCTTCAGGCGGCCCACCGCCCAGCCGTTTTGCGCATCCACGAAACTGACGGAACTCAGATTCAGACCGGTTTCGGCGTGCATCAATTCCCAGTTCTCGCCATCCGCCGTGCGGAAGATCGCCCCGTTGCTGCCCGCGGCCCAGCCGGTCCGCGCATCCAGGAAAAAGAGTGCCCGCAGGTTGAGATCGCCCGCCGCCTCCCCGTCCCCCTGTCCCTCGCCGACGGCGTTGCTGCTGCGGCTGTCGGAGCCCCGTTGATCCCCTGCTGCCTCTTCCCCTTCTTCCCCTTCTTCCCCCTCTTCCAACAGAACCGGATCGATGTATATTCGCGCGAAATCGACCGCCTGCCAGCGCTGTCCGTCGCGCGTCTCCAGAATATGCCCCGCCTGCCCCACGATCCAACCCCGCGTCGCGCCCGTGCAGAAGATGCCGGTCAGTTCCACTTTTTCCTCCGGCCCGTCCACCTCCTGCAGCGCCCAGTTGCTACCGCCGTCCACCGTGCCCAGCACCAGACCGTCCTCGCCGACGGCCCAGCCGGTCTGCGCATCGACGAAGAAGATGTCCATCAGATCATCCTCCACGCCGCTGGACTGATAGACCCACGATTGCCCCCCGTCGTCCGATCGCATGATGCGCCCCTCCGAACCGGCGATCCAGCCGGTCCGCGCGTCGATGAAGAAGATATCCATCTCATCGGGCATGTCCGGCGCCATCAGCAGTTCCCATTCGGTGCCCCCGTCGGTGCTGCGGTACAGCAATCCCTCTTCTCCCATCGCCCAGCCGTGCAGATCATCGGCAAAGAACAGCTCGTGGAACGGCCCCGCCCCCTCCACAGACTGTTCGCTCCACATCTCCTCGGCGCGCGCGGGGGCACCGGACAGTGCCATCCCCAGCACCAAAATCGCGCTTGCAATATGCCTTTTCATTTCGCATTCCCCTCCTTTTTTTTGCTTCCGTTTATCGTCGTTCACATCCAGACATCGCTCGCATTTTCTCGAATCGCATCGTACTCGCACTCTTCGACGCACAGAGCGCAACCGTTGCACTTCCGCACCGCCACCGAAGCGGTGTGCAGCTCGGCGCTGATCGCCTCCGTCTCGCAGGCCGGCAGGCACTCGCCGCAGCGGTTGCACAGATCCAGATCGATCAGCGGCTGGTGGTAGTCGGCCGGTTTCTCGGCGCTGATCGCCTCGAACTCGCAGACATCGAAGCATTTGCCGCAGTGCGTGCAGCGCTCTTCCTCCATCTCCACGTGCGCCGGATTGATCGCCTCTTCGGGACAGGCGGATACGCATTTGCCGCAGCGAGTGCACGCCTCCGTGTCGATGATCGCCTTGTCCCAGGGAACGGTGATCGCATTCTCTTCACAGGCGGCCACGCACTCCTGGTTGCAGCGGTCCGACCGGCAGTTTCCCCGGATCATGTAGTAATCCCGCTCCCAGACGATCGCATCCCCCTCCTCCTTGCACACCTCCATGCATTCGCCGCAGCCGACGCACTGCTCCGAATCGAGCACGTACTGGGTGACCGATATCGCGATCGCGTTCTTCTCGCAGACCTTCATGCACTCGCCGCATTCGTCGCACTTTTCCGTATCGATCTCGTAGACCGTCGGCTTGGGCAGAATGACCGCCCCCGGCTCGCAGACATCGACGCAGGCGCCGCAGCCGACACAGGACGTCTCGCAGATCGAAAAACTGGTGAACGGACTGAGGCCGCTCCCCTTGGAACAACCGGTCATCCCCGGCCATCCGGTCAGCAGAAAACCGCCGAGGGCGCATCCCCCCTTGATGATGAAATCCCTTCTCTCTCGTTTCATATCTCCATATTCCTTTGCTCAGAATGACCAGCGAAATTCCAGCCGTCCCATCTGCATCTCTTCTTCCAGCAGGTCGGTCCTGCCGTAGCTGTAGACGCCCTCCAGCCGCAGACCGTCGAACAGCCGGATTCCCATAGTCAGATCCAGCTCCGTCACATCCGCCGCCCCCACCTGCTCGATCAGAGAGACGCCGATCGCCGGCGCCAGTCTCCAGGGGAACCGATGGTGCACCGAGGTATAGGCCAGCGGCAGGGCAGGAGCGTCGAGCCGCATCACTTCGCCCATGAACAGATTGCCGAATGTGGGATAGAAGAAAGCATCGTCGTCGATCCGGAAACGCCCCATGTAACCGGCGGTCAGATCCGTGAAGGCGCCCGAACGCCACGTCACATCGCGCTGTGCCTCGGCCATGTAGCCTATGGCCTTTTCTCCTTCTATATACTGGCCTATCCCCTCCAGCTTCATGCCGATCCTCCACGGCAGGGACAGTTCCAGCAGGCCGCCGGCGTAGTACTTGTAATTGTGGAATCCGTCGCCGAACTCCTCCATGAAGATCAGGCTGACCCGTTCCAGCAGGCGGTTCTCTTCCTCCCCGCCGAAGACGGCGAATTCATCCCCGAAATCCGCGAACGCCATCTCGTCGTCATTCTCCAGAGCGCAGGCCTCCGCAGGTGCCTCCTCGACCGTTTTTCCCGGCATCCACGATATCTTAGCCGCCACCAGATTCGTCTCGCCCAATGCGTCGGCGACCAGGCTCAGGCGCCGGCCGCGCAGCAGCTGATAGGTGTGGCGATTGGCGCAGAACTCCTCCATGCGGGCGAAGTCGGTGGCCACGCTTCCCGCCCTCAATTGCACATCGAAAGGTCCGAAAGCCTTCATCGCGCTCGCGCCCAGCACCCTTTCGTCGAGCAGCAGCCCTTCGCCCAGATTCATGCTCTGCAATCCGACTTTGAGCCAGGACGAATGCCCGTCGTAACGATAGAACGCCTCCCGCAGCCACAGATGCCTGCGCTCCGGTTCGGTCTCCCCATCCTCTCCTTCGCCCGGCCCGTCGTCGGAACGGTACCAGTCCTTCCATCCCCCTTCCAGGTAGAACTGGTGGCCGCTATCCTTCCAGGGGCGTATGTCCAGGCCGGTAAACAGCAGCCCCGTCCGCAGCGAACGGTCCTCCCCTTCCAGTTCCATCCATCCCTGGGTGGCGGTCGTCTCCATGCTCCAGGACAGCAGGTCGCTGCCGAAAAGCGGTTTGAAATGCGCCCCCAGTTCGCTTTTGCATTCCCGACCCATGGCGCTCATCGGCAGCAAAAACAGCAGTGCGATACCACCTATCCATCGTATTTTTCGTCCCTGTATCATCTCATTTCTCCTTGCGCTGACGCTGACTTTCACGTTCTGTTCTCCTCACTTTTCGACCGCCACCAGCTCGGTCTTCATCTCGACGGAACGCGCGCCGCGCGTGCGGCCGATTCCCTCCCATTTGCAGCTGTCCAGACAGGTGCCGCACATGATGCAATCGCCGTTCTTGACCTGAATATCCCCGTCGATCGCCTGCACCTGACAGGCGGAGGCGCAGCGCCGGCAGGATCGGCAATCGTCGTTGGCGGCCAGTCTCAGCGCCCCGGGCAGCCGGCTCACCCAGCCCAGAACCAGGCCGACCGGACAGACCGACCGGCAAAACGGCCGGTAGATGTACAGCGAACTGACCAGCAGCAACCCCAGCAGTATCCACCCGGTCGCGTAGAACGAGCGCATGTTGAAGGCGACTTTGAACGGATCGACGTGGATGAACAGATTTTCGCGGGTGATGAACAGCTGCAGAAGCAGCGCGGCAAACAGCACGTAGCGCATCCAGCGCATGACCTGCTGCGCCCTTTCTCCGCGCAGAAACGCCAGCCGGTTCGACGCGTGCAGGAACTCCTGCAGGGCGCCCAGATGACAGATCCAGCCGCACCATACTTTGCCGAACAGATAGGTGATCGGGATGAGTCCCAGAAACCAGACCATGCTGTACCAGCAGCCCTCTCCGCCCAGCCCCCTGAGGATCGTATTCTGGAAACTCGAAATCGGGCAGGGACAGCCGCCCAGCCAGAACCCCAGGGTAATCAGCGACGTCAGCAGCAGCAGCGTGCGCCACTGGCGCGCCCGCTCGTAGCGGACCAGCACACCGGCCAGCAGCGTCGCCAGAAGCGCTCCCACCGCCACCCGCAGGCCCTGATGGTTCCACGGTTCCACCTCTTTCGCCACCGCGTCGTCGGTGGCGAACTCATCCCCGCCGACTTCTTCGAAACTTTCGAAATCCATCTCGAAATCCCCTTCCTGCGCTACGGCTGTCTCCCCTATCAGCAACACCCTCGAGATCAGCAGCAGCAACAGGCCGGTCCTCCACAAAACGCGCATCGCTCTCCCTCCCGTTCTTTATTATGTTCTCTCTATTCAGTCTGCAGGCGCCGCCGGAACGCCCAGTTTCAGCATGCCGTATCCACCCTCTTTTTCGCACTTGCGCCGGGCGTGGAACGCTCCCTCGCCCCCTTGGGCCGAGGTAACGCTCACTTTGAAAAATCGGACGAAACGGCCGGGGCTCGTCTCCTTCCATGGCGTGGCGCCGAGTATCTTCAAACCTTCGGTCTGGTACTTGGTCGCCTTGATCCCCTCCGGGCAGTCCTTGTGCGTCAGAAATACTTCGACGGCCAGGACCAGTTCCTCCCCTTCCGCGTAAACCTCCTTTTGCGCCCCTTTCGTTTTTACCTCGATCTCGCAACCCCAGGCCGGAATGGCCAGGAATATGCCCACTACTGCGACCAGCAGTCGGCCGAGCAGCCGGCCTGGCCGGCACTTTTTCCTATCCGCCGATCTCTTCTCCATGTTCTCTCCCTCCCTCGAAAAACCTTGCGGTGAATTGATTCAGGCCCCGATTCGCAAATCCAATGCCAAAAAAAGGACCGCCGTCTATCAATGCGCGATAAACGGCGGTTCCGCGGTCGTTTTTACCCTTTTTTCCGCTCAATCCCCCTCTTTCGTGCCTCCTCCGGCGCTCTGTTTGCCCTGTAGAGCGCCGGAATGCAGTCTCGCGTGCAACCCCATCCTCTCTTCTCCGGCCTTCCGCGCTCGCTTTTCGACCATATCGTCGAATCAGCGGCCATCAACGGCGCTCTGCTTTTCCCTTTACACTATGTTTTTTATTAAATTGCAATGCTTTCGACATTTTTGTCGCCGCCCATCGACCATAACGTCGAATCAGCGGCCATCAACGGCGCTCTGCTTTTCCCTTTACACTATGTTTTTTATTAAATTGCAATGCTTTCGACATTTTTGTCGCCGCCCATCGACCATAACGTCGTCCCCCTCGCCGGCCTTTCCCAAACCCGAAACCACACCCGCTTCCACCCCCCTTTCAAACCGCCCTGTTTCAAACCGTATCTCTTCCTTTTACAGCGCGGATTCCTCTCCCCCGATCCCGGAATCTCGGCCGCCCGGATCTGCACTCCGCGCGCCTCCTCGAGTGCCCTGGCGATCGCCATCCGCTCCAGTTCCTCGACCTGCTCGGGCAGGGAACTGCCTCCCTCCTTATCGTCTCCCACCTCCCCGGCAAACGGCAGATCTCCAAAGGTGATCAAATCGCCGCGCGCCATCACCACTGCCCGTCCGCTATCCGTCGCGATATCGCTGAACAGCGCGCAAATTTCACGCACAATCCCCCCTCCGATATTTGCTCTTTTGTCATTTTTTTACGACACTTTATTTTTATACGACAGACAGCAGCCTTTTTTCTCTCTCCGGAAAAACCGCCCCATGCATCATACCAACCCCTCTGTGCTGATCGTCGAAGACGACCCGATCTTTGCGGAAATTCTCAAGAGCAGCCTCCACGACTGGAATTACGCGGCCGTGATTACGGACGACGGCGAAAAGGCCCAGGAGTGGATAAACAGCACCCCGTTCGAGATCGTGCTGCTTGACCTCATGCTTCCCGGAAAGAGCGGCCTGGAAATTCTGGAAGCAACGGCCAATCAGCCGGGCAGCCCCGAATTCATCGTCATGACGGTGGATCAATCGGTTGATACAGTGGTGCAGGCGATAAAGCTGGGCGCCCTGGATTTCCTGCCCAAACCGCTCAACTTCGACTACCTGGAAATACTGCTGAACCGGACCCTGGAACGCCGCCGCCAGCAGCTCGAGGCGCATTTTTTGCGCAGTCAGCTGCTCGAAAAAAACACCTTCGAAGGCATGGTGGGGGTGTGTCCGGCCATGCAAATCGTATATGAGCGGATTCGGCGCGGAGCACTGACCCACAGTCCGGTGCTCATCTCGGGCGAAACCGGCACGGGCAAGGAACTGGTGGCCCGCGCCATCCACAACCTGCGCTCCTCCCCACACGGCCAGTTCCTGGCCATAAACTGCGGGGCAGTACCCGACGATTTGCTGGAAAGTGAATTGTTCGGTCACGAGAAAGGGGCTTTCACCGGGGCGACCACAAGCCACCGCGGCCTGCTGGAAAGGGCGGCGGAAGGGACCTTGTTTCTCGACGATATCCAGCAGATGTCGGCCGCCATGCAAGGGGCGCTCCTGCGCGCGGTAGAGGAAAAGGAGATACGCCGCGTGGGCAGCACAAAGTCGATACATACCGACTTCCACCTGCTTTCCTCCACGAACGTTCCCCTGAAAGAATTGATCGCCCATGGCCAGTTTCGGGAAGATCTCTTCTTTCGCATCAGCACGCTGCCCATCGATCTGCCTCCCTTGCGCGAACGAGGAGAGGACATTCCGCTGCTGGCCGAGCACTTCCTGAACAGGCGCGCGGATGAACTCTCGCGCCCGGTGCGCGGCTTTACGCCCGAAGCGATGAGCTGGATGAAATCCTTTAGATGGCCCGGCAATGTGCGCCAGCTACAGCAGACGCTGGAGCGCGCCCTCGTATTCGGCAATGGCGAGAAGATCGCCCTTGAAGATCTGAACATGGATATCGGAACGAATCAGCCGGCCGGTTCCACTCCACTCCATCCTTTAGCCCCACTGAAAAAAGCGCGCGAGGACTTCGAACGGCGCTATCTGATCAGTCTGCTGGAAATGACGAATGGCAACTGTCAGGAAGCCGCCCGCCATGCCGGACTCAACCGCCAGTATTTCTACCAGAAAATGGAGCGGTTGCGCATCCGGCTCCCCCACCCCCACGCCTGAAGAGTCGGCGCTTCCAGCGCGGATTTCCAAAATTCTGGCACACTTCTTGCTTTATCAATACTGTGGACATTTTTAAGCTGCGATAGCGCCATATTCTCTTAGGGTTTGGTATAGGGGTGTTTTTTTCATCCAGTTTAGCGTCCATCCGAACTTGGAAAAAATAAGCTGGAGGAAGTGTTCGTTGAAATAACAAGCCTTTACACTGGCAATGGAATGGACGATGGGTTGGTTGGTATGGTGGGCTTGTCTTTGTTCGATTTTGGCGATATTGAGGGTTGTCAGAGACGCATTGAAGTGAAAATGGAGGCGTTGGGCATCGCGCGCTTGACACTGGGTTAAGCCGGTAAACTGTTTGGCGTCGCGGAAAATAAACTCGATTTGAAAACGGGCTTTGTAATAGTAATAGAGCGTCACCGCATCCAATTCCAGATCGGTCGAAAACAGTAGGGCATAGCGCGGTTTGTTCGGATCGCTCAGATCCAGCACGACGACTACGCGCAGGGTGCGTTTGAGTGAGACATGGTTTAGCACCTGAGTGTATAAGTGCAGGCCGTCTTGGTCGGTGACATATTCGAAGCGACTGAGATCCTGCCAATCGACCTTGCCATCATAGATTTTTTGTCGCCCAGAGCCCGAAGCTCGGGGTGGACCGGTGTAGAAAAATCGCATATTCGCATCGCGACGCAGTTTGCCAATGGTGTGCAGGCCCCCCGCTTCGACGCCATCGATCCATTTTTTCTTGGCGAAGTAGCCATCGACGGCCAGATAGGACTCTTCGGGATGCAAGTAGGGTTGCACCGCGTGCAGGTGCGCCAAGTAACGGTCTATTAAGGTGTCGTCATCCGCTCTCTCGTCAGAGGAAGGTAGGGCAGTGGTTTGCTGCACGGACAAGGTAAATCCGGTATGTTGCTCCAGATCGATGATACTGAAGGTGGAAATTTCCAAGCCTTTTTCAGCCCGACCATGACCACCATTCCAGAAATAGGCCCGACCGGGCGTATGCTTCCCCGATTTGGCAATGAAACTGGGATCGAAAGCGATCAGTCGGGCGCGATCCAGCGGAAGGGCCTGATCGATCAAAGCACGATTCAAACCGATGAAGTCGAAGGCATGACTAAATTGACGGGCATAGGTCCGTGCCGACAAGGCGCTGTAGCGACTCAGATTGCGGAACGTGACCTTGCCCCGGAGAGTTAGGATGGTCGTAAATAACGTCAAAAGAAACTTTCGTTGCGGCTTGGTGATCGCCAGGCCATTGAGTATCTTTTCTGCCAGATCCATGGTGCCGTCTTTTCTTGTGAGTTGGTCTCTTTGATTTGGTCGTTGAAGATTCCAACTTGAGAAGACGGCACTTTTTTGTCAATAAATGTCCACAGTATTACTTTATTGCATGTACAATGAAAACCAACGCCATGCGGCGTAAGGATGCACTTCGCCTTTCCGTTTTTCATTAGACCGGAAAACAATCGCGGAAGAGAAAGATCCAATGCCCGACCTCAGCAGCGACAGGCCGGATGAAAAACGCCGGCAAGACTCCGCTGAAGATATCGAGAGCACCGATTTCGGATTGATCGATGCGTGGATCGACGAGGAGAATGCTCCTTCCACGCAGAGCAGGGCCCAGCGCCGCTGGCAGCGCCGGAAAAACATCGATGCAAACGTTCAGCAGGCGTTGAATGGAATCCCGGAGGACATGGAGGCACTGGGGGCGCTGGCCAAAGCCCTGCCCGAAGAAGGACAGAACGAAGAAATCATCGTGGAGGATGAAGAAGAGCAACCGGCCACCGCCGCCCCGGAGGCTGCCGAAGAAATGCGCATTGCAGTGGAGGTCGCGGAGGACGGGATGGAAGCGGCGATAACCCTTCTCGACCTGACAAAGACCACCCCCCGTCCCGATCTGGCCTCTGTATTGGAATTTCTCAGTGTCGAGTACGGAGTGATCGCCGGCATCGACGCAAAAAAGCTCGGCGAACTGATCGAGCGGGCCCGCCGGGAGGTTGTCGAGGGACCGATCCTCATCGCCCGGGGCCGCCCGGCCTGCCCCGGAGAAGACGGTCGGATTGTCTTTCCGTTCGCCACCGACTCGGGAGAAGAATCGCAACCGATAGGCCCGGAACTGCGCCAGGCCATGCGCGAGGAAACGCCGCGGGCCGTCCTGCGACACAATCTGCAGACCTGCCTGGTCGCCCCGGGACAAACGCTGGCCGAAGTGCTTCCCCCCGGCGAAGGGACCGCCGGCCACGACGTGTTCGGCCAGCCGTTGCGGCAACCCGGCCAGCCGGCCGAACGCCCCGGCGCCGGAGACAATGTCACTGAAGAGGAAAACCGCTACCTGGCCGCTATCTACGGGTATGTCTGTCTCATCGACAATGCGCTTCACATCCTCTCCCCGCTGTGGATCTCTCCCGATGGGATGAAAGCCCTGTTCATCCACTTTTCCCAGATCTGCAAGGAACCGTTGCCGGAATCCGACTGGATCATGCAACTTCTGGAAAAAAGCGACGTTCGCCACGGCATCCAGGAGACGGGCATGGAAAAACTGTGCGCCGGGACGGCGAAAAAAACCCGAAGGGCCCTCCTGCTGGCCCGCGGCGAACCGGTCCAGAACGGCGCGGATGCCTACTTCAAACCGGCCTTCGATTTCACTTCGAGACCGGGAAAGATGCGCCAGGACGGCAGTATAGATTTCCGCGACCGCAACATCATCGTCGGCGTAACAGCCGATCAGCACCTGGGCGAGTTCGTACCGGCCGCCAAAGGAACCGACGGCATGAACCTGCGCGGCGAGGTCCTCGCGGCGCAGGACGGCAGGGAGAGCGAATTTTCCGCCGACGAGGGAGTGCGCGCCGAAGAGGATGAAGCGGGCATAACGCGCTATTACGCCGAACGGGAAGGTTCCGTCCGCTGCAAAAACGGAAAACTGTCGGTGCTGCCCGTGGTTGCGGTGGATGGCGACGTCGATTACGCAGTCGGCCACATCGAGACGCGCGCGGATGTGCAGATACAGGGGTCGGTACTGTCCGGCTTCCACGTCCGCTCCCTGGGCAATGTCGTCATCGGCGGCAGAGTGGAGAATGGGGCGCGCATATGGGCGGAAGGAGATGTAGCTGTCAGCCAGTCGATCGTAGGCCAGGATACGCGCGTGATCGCCGGGGGCAGCGTGGAGTGCAAGTTCATTCAAAACAGCCAGGTCGTCGCCCAGGGCAGCATCAAGGCGGGCAGCTACATCTTGAATTCCCGCGTCCACGCCGGAGAGGGAATCGCGGTCAGCGCGGCCGGCGGCAAGCGCGCCGGGAGCATCATTGGCGGCGAGGTCTTCGCCGGCACCCAGATAGAGTGCGCGCATCTGGGTTCGTCCGGGTTGGAGCATACCCTGGTCGGCTGCCGCCCGACACCGGCGACCCAGGCCCGCCTGCACAAGCAGCAGCTCGAGCTGACTGCCCGCAAGAAGGAAATCGGCGCATGCCTGGCGATTCTGGGAGTCAGTCAGCTGGATACGCAGCAGATCAATGCCGCGCTGGCTTCTGTTCCACCCGACCAGCGCGCCACCATGATAGAGGCCTTCAAGAAGGCGTATGAGATTGCCCAGAGCCTACCGGCCCTCGAAGAGGAAATCGCCGGCATCGAAGCCGAGGGAAACAGCATCCTGGCCGCCGGCAGGGTCAAAGCCACTCAAAACGTGTATCCGGAAGTGGTGGTCGAGTTCGGCGCCCGCGCGCTGCACAATACCGATGCGCGGAAAGCACATCAGTTCTTCCTGTCCGAGGAAACGCTCGTGGCGGAGCCGCTGTGAGAGCCGCCGCCTATCCAAAAACCCGACTGTCGGCCTGAGAGCAAGCGAGAAGGACCAGGCCGGCATTCCCGTGCCGGAGCAAGGACGGACGGAACGGCACCCATATCTTCGGCAGCGGCGGTCCGGGCGTGGAGACCGACCCGGATTTCTGGAATTCCGACGACGGCGGCAATGACCGGAATCGGCCTCGACACCGCCTGCATGTATTGGAAAAATCCACCCGGGTCGCAGACCTTTTTTGCTGAATTTGCACAGCGCCGTGATGGCGCGGATCGGAGGGAAGTTGATGCAGAGCGTTAGCGGAATCGCAGCTCCGAGGAAGTGGGCTGCGGTGGCTGTCCTGGCGGTGGCGGCGACGGTCGCGCAGGCGTTGGGAGAAGGGGCGGATTTCGATCAGACGATCGACGAATTCCTGTGGGGTCCGGAAGTCGCCCTGGTGACGGCTACCCGGGAGGAGCAGCATCCATTCGAGGCGCCGGCCACGGCGGTGATCATCACCGCCGAGATGATACGCCAGCGAGGCTATCTCGATTTGAAGGATGTGCTGGCCGATCTGCCCGGATTCGATCTGAGCACCGACGTGTACGGGGAGTTCGCCACGCTCATAAGCCAGCGCGGGATCGGCGGCAACAACAAGCTGGTATTGTTGCTGGACGGAGAGGAGTTCACCGCCCCCTCGGGCAAGCAGTTCCCCTTCGGCAACAATGTCCCGGTTTCGCTGGCCCGGCGGATCGAGGTGGTCTACGGACCGGCATCCGCCAACTACGGGCCGGATGCCTTCGGAGTGATCAACATCATCACGCGGGATGCCGGGGAGATCGGCGGGTTGGACGTGGAGAGCAGCGTGGGCGCGGACGCCACCTGGCACGGAGCGGTGCACTTCGGACGCCGGCTGGGAGAGGATGCGGAATTGACCCTGTACGGCCGGCGCTATGTCACCGACGGCCAGGATCTGTCCGGGAAATATCCGGAACTGGCCTACATTCGTTCCGGCTACCCGGAGGAACTGGTCGCAAAGCGCATGGTCGATCCGGTGCGCGACTGGAATTTCTACGGTCGCCTGAAACTGGGTGAACTGACGCTGGGACTGATGCATTCCTCCTACCACGAGCAGCTGGCGGACGGCCTCATTCCGCAGCACTACGTGTACGACGAAGAGGCGTACTGGGGACAGAGCATATCCCGCCTGTACCTGCAGCACCGTCAGAGCCGGGGCCGCTGGGAACTGAACACCCGGGCGGCGCTGGCGCAGTTCGAGATCGATCCGGAGATGAACTGGTTCTATCTGCTCGAGGAGGAGGGGCGGTTTTCGACGCTGAAAGTGCATCAGTACGGACGGACCAGCAGCGCGGTACTGGAAAGTCAGTGCGGATTCCGCTATTCGGAGCGTCTCAACCTGCTGGGCGGACTGGTGCTGGAGGATATCACCGGCCTGGGGGTCGGCGATGTGTACGGGGAGCCATTCGACAGGAACGCCCCTCTGCTCATCCAGAATTACGGCGTCTCCCAGGCGGCGCTGGCCGCGCGCGACTACGGCGCGTACCTGCAGATGAAGTGGCGCCCGGGCGCCGATTGGCACATCACCCTGGGCACCCGCTACGATTACAACACGATCTACGGCGGGACGCACAACCCCCGCCTGGGTCTGGTCTACCGTCCGGACGACAGGCAGGCGGTCAAGCTGCTCTACGGAGAAGCCTACATCGCCCCTTCCTATTTCGATCGCTACGAAACCTGGTTTCTGGAGGAGTACGGCCACATTCAAAATCCCGACCTTCAGCCGGAGACGATGCGCACGGTGGAACTGAACTACGCGCGCAACTGGAGCGGTCTGCTGGAGACTTCCATCAGTTTGTATCACAACCACGTGGAGAATCTGATCGTCCGCCGCTACTATGGCGAAGTGGAGATGAGCGATCCGTTCGTGGACGCCAACGGCGACGGGCGGGTCTTCGTCGAGTGGAGCGACAACTTCGGCCAGCTCGACTCGTACGGCGCGGACGTGCGCGGCGATCTCTTTCTGAAGCCCGGATTCGTCGTGCATCTGGCCTACTCCTTCATGGACGGCGAAAACACCGATCCGAACACCGGAGAAGAGCTGGATCTGTTCAAGACGTCCAAACACAAGATCATGGGCGGCCTCGTCTGGACACTGGGCGGTCGGCTGACCATAGCGCCGCGCCTGCGCTGGGTGAGCGACATCGCCACCCGTCAGGAAAACGCCCTGTACGCCGGTTCGCGCATGCCCGGTTACCAGGTCGCCACGCTGAACGTCAGACTGAAAAATCTGATCGAAGGGCTGGAAGCGCAACTGACGATCGACAACCTGACGGACGCGCGCTACTACACGGCGGGAGTGCGTTCCGAATCGACGGTGTACCTGCCCCGCGTCCCCCAGGATGGGCGCCGGGTAATGCTGGGCCTGAACTGGCATCCTTCCTGGTGAGGCATTCTCAAAGCCTTATCTATCACTGCCTGAAGATCGTACTGAGGCCGCCTTTGACCAGTATTCGACAGTGTTGCGGAGTCGGCGATCGACGCTGGAATTTCCGGGCCGGCATTTTGTTTTCTGCGGGTTGCCTATGCGCTGGAGGAGAAATAAGGTGACGTTCGGGAGAAGATGGAGCGGCTGTGCCTGGTGGTGCACGGCGATGCTGGCGTGGTGGCTGTGCGGGACAGCGGCAGGCCAGCGGATAGGCGTGCTCAAGGGAGGGGATTTCACCGCCTTCGACGCGGCCGTCGCGGGGTTCCGCGAGGGACTGGAAGAGGAGGGAAAATCGTACAAACTGATCGAGATCCTGCTCGATCCGCGCAATCAGCAGAAGAGTCTCAGCGCTCTCCAGGCGAGCGGACCGCAGTTGATCTACGCGGTGGGCAACCAGGCGACCCTGGCCGCTCTCGGGCGACAGTGGGATATTCCGGTGCTCTTTGCGCTGGTAACCGCCCCCTGGCAGTTCGGCATCCTGGATGGCACGCAGCGGCAAGAGGCCCGGGTGAGCGGCGTCGTCGCCGATATCCCCCTGGAGACACAGCTGGATGTTCTGCGGCAAATCCTCCCTTCGCTGCAAAAAATCGGCCTGCTGTACAGCGTTTCGACCCTGGAGCAGGCGCAGCAGATCCAGGCGGTTCTCGCCAGCCGGAACATCGGCATGGAGGCGCAGGTCGTGCGCCAGACCGACGATGTGGTCGGCGTGGCGGCGGGTATGGCCGAGATCGACCTGTTCTGGATGCTGCCGGACCGCGCCATCTTCGCCGCGCACAACAGAAAGTCGCTGTTCGCCCATTTGCGCGGGCGACGGATCCCGATCTTCGCCCCCACGGCGAAATTCCTTCAGGGAGAGGACGGCGGCGATCTGGCGATAGCGGTCGATCCGCGTGCCTGCGGTCGCCAGGCCGCCGGCATGGCCGTGGATGCGCTCGAGGGAGACAGCTGGCCCCCCGCGCCTCAGGTTCCCCGAACCTGGAACGTCTTCCTGAAGGAAGGACGGCCCCTGCGCCCGATGGCCGGGGCGGTTTACGTAAAATAGATACAGGGACGCGAAACATTGCACAGATTGTGGTTCAAATTCTTCCTGGTCTATCTGGTGATGATCCTCGTGGTCGTCGGTTTGAACCTGGCGTTTTTCGCCGACGAATTCAGGCGCCGGATGGAAGAGGAATACGCCGAACGCGGCCGCCAGATCGTCGAGGATTGCGCCGCCGATTTGTGGCAGACCGCAATGAAGCGCGGCAGCGTCGATCTGGAGATGAGCAGTGCCGATGCATCCTTTCGCAGCGCCCTGGTCGAGGCGCTGGGGGGAACGACCCGTTCTCCCGATGTCCTCTTTATCGGTCTCTACGGACGCGCCGGCGAGGTGCTCGTGGAATCGGGCGATTTGCAGGCGGCCGAGCGCTTCGGGCATCTGCCCCGAATGGATCTGGGAAACGATCCTTCGGTGCGGATGAGAAGAGAGACGCGCAGCGGGGAACCCTCTCTGTTCCTCTTCAGCAAGCCGCTCTTTCCCCTGCCGGATGCGGGAGGGGATGATGCGGCTTTTCTGTTCGGCGACCAGCGCGAAGCGGATGCGGCACGGCCCGTGGGATATCTGTCGCTGGGCTTCTCGCTGAAAACGATGGAAAAGAAGATCGCCCAGAACCGGCTGCGCGTCCTGGGGACGAGCCTGGGATTGGGGCTTTTCAGCGTCCTGATCGTCTTCTTCCTGGTGCGGCGGATGATCGGCCCTCTCAGGCGCCTGCAGGAAGGGACCCGGGCGGTGGCTGCCGGCGATCTGGATTACAGCGTCGATCTCTCCTCGGAGGACGAGGTCGGCCAGCTCGCCCAGTCGTTCGACGAGATGATCCGGCAGTTGCGCCATTCCCGCCAGGAACGGCATGCCCGGCAGCGGGCGGAGCAGGCGCAACAGCAAGTTCGTCAGGCGGTGTGGGAGATGGAGAAGCCGGGCGACATAGCAGCGGTGCTGGTGGCGGTCAGGGAGAGCCTGGATGCGCTGGAGATCGATGCGCACGACTGCGGCATCAATCTGATGGACGCTTCGCGGGGTGATGTCTTCCACCGAACCTACAACCTGATGCAGCAGGGAAAGTGGGAAGAGGCCCCGGTAAACCAAACGCTGGTCGGCATCTGGCAGGGACGCCGGCCGGTATACCGACCGGACCTGACGGCGGAAGACACATACGGAGAACTGCGGCATATCCGGACCTATTTCGGCGCGCCCATCCGCTCGGTGCTGGATGTGCCTTTCGCCCAGGGGACGCTGGCGATCAACAGTCTGCGGGCAAACGCGTTTTCCGAGGCGCACATCGCCTATCTGCGGGCGCTGGCGCAGATTCTGGAAGGCGGGTTCCTGCGCCTGGAGGATCTGCAGCGGCTGCTGCAGGCCAAACTGGAGGCGGAAGCAGCGAACAGCGCCAAGTCGGTCTTCGTGGCGACGATGAGCCACGAACTGCGCACGCCGATCAACGGGATCGTCGGTCTGACCGAACTGCTGCTGCGGGACCGGCCGACGCAGGAGCAAAAGGAGCGCCTGATGCTGATCGGCCAGTCGGCCGAACTGCTGATGGAGCTGATCGGAGACGTGCTGGATCTTTCGCGCATCGAATCGGGGCGAATGGAACTGGAGATCGACATATTCACCCTGCGCGAACCGCTGGAGCAACTGGTCCGCGTGCGCCGGGTAGGCGCCGAGGAGAAAGGGCTCTCCCTCTCTCTGCAGGTAGATCCACGAGTGCCCGATCTGCTGATGGGCGACGAGTTGAGGCTGCGCCAGGTGCTCAACAATCTGATCGGCAACGCCATCAAGTTCACCGAGCGGGGCAGGGTGGATGTACAAGTGGACGTGCGGAATCTGGAACAGGAGCACGTGCTGCTGGCCTTTCAGGTGCGGGACACGGGAATCGGCATCGCCGCCGACCGGCAGGAGCGGATCTTCCAGGCATTCACGCAGGCGGACGAATCGACGACGAGACGGTACGGAGGCAGCGGGCTGGGTCTGCGCATCGCCGCGCTGCTGGTGGATATGATGGGCGGACAGATGCAGGTGGAGAGCGCGGAGGGCCGGGGAAGCACGTTCAGCTTCACCGCCCGCTTCGGCCTGGCCCGGGCGGAAGATTACACCGAGCAACTGCCCGCGGCGGTGCCGCAGCAGCAAAATCCGCTGCGCGTGCTCCTGGCCGAAGACAACGAGATCAACCAGCTTGTGGCCAGAGATCTGCTGGAACTGGAAGGACACACGGTCACGGCGGTGGGCAACGGTCGCGAGGCGGTCGCCGCGGTGAAGGACAGCGCGTTCGATCTGGTGCTGATGGATGTGCAGATGCCGGTGCTGGACGGTGTCGAAGCGGCGCGGGAGATCCGCGCGTGGGAGCGGGCAACGGGCGACCACGTTCCCATAGTGGCGCTGACGGCGCACGCGGTGGCCGGCGACAGGGAGCGTTTCCTGGCGGCCGGAATGGACGACTATCTGACCAAGCCCCTGCACACCGAACAGCTGTTCTCGACGCTGGCGAAAATAGGTGCTCGCGGAGAGCGGAAAATCGCGCCGTCGCCCCCGCAGTTGGAAGCATGGGACAAACTGGAGCGCCTGGCGGCGCAGGGACATTTCTCCATTGCGCGCTACGTGGATATTTTCCTGCGCGACGCGCCGCAGCGACTGGCCAATCTGCGCCAGGCGCTGGCCGATGGAGACGCGGAGAGCCTGGAGCGGGAGGCGCACACCCTGAAGGGAGGGGCGCGCGAGTTCGGAGCGGTGGAGATGGTGGCGGTCTCCCAGGAGCTGGAGGATATGGGAGAGGCGGGCGAACTGGACAGTGCGGCGGCCGTTCTGGAGCGCGTGGCGACCGAATACGAGCGGCTGAAGGCGGAGCTGGAAAAACGGATGGCCGATTGAAACCCAGGAAGCGTTTACCGGACGGGGAGCGAATGATGGTATTCTGCTGTGTGGCGATTCTGGCGATGACGGGCGCGGTCTTCGGCGCCGACGCAGAGGGGACAGTGCGTCTGTACATCGATGCGGACCGCAGCGGAGCGAAGGCCGCCGGCGACGCCATCGAGTGGGGATTGCGCACCGCCTTGAGTGAGGTGGGCGACCGTCTGGGCGGTTTCCAGGCGGAGATCGTCCCCCTCGATCACCGGGGCAATTCCCGTCGCAGCCTGCGGCATCTGGAAACCTTCGCCCGCGACGACCGGGCGCTGGCGCTGTTCGCCGGACTGCATTCCCCCCCGCTGCTGGAAAACCGGGATTACATCAACCGGAACGAAATCCTGGTGCTCGACCCGTGGGCGGCGGCCGGTCCGATCACCCGGCCTCCGGAAGGAGAGAACTGGATCTTCCGTCTGTCCATCGACGATGCGCGCGCCGGCTATGTCATCGCGCGCGAGGCGGTCGCGGAGGGATTCCGAAGGCCGTACCTGCTGCTGGAGGATACAGGCTGGGGGAAATCGAACGAAACGACGATGACGCGCGCCCTGGCGGAACTGGGCGTGGAGCCGGTGGGAGTCGAGTGGTTCAACTGGAACCTGGGCGCAACCGGCGCCCGCATCATTCTGCGCAAAATCGCCGATACCGGTGCCGATGTCGTCTTTCTGGTGGCCAACGCCCCCGAAGGAAAGACGATCGCCGCCGCCATGGCGGCGCTTCCGCGCCAGCGCCGCCTGCCGCTGCGCAGCCACTGGGGCATCACCGGCGGCGATTTCC
>Ga0233431_1001745_pt1 | contig 35012 bp, 25 predicted proteins | sample SI_118_April2016_FD_179867 | JGI IMG/M metagenome (GOLD analysis project Ga0233431, IMG submission 179867) | Seawater microbial communities from Saanich Inlet, British Columbia, Canada - SI_118_April2016_200_MG | ecosystem: Environmental > Aquatic > Marine > Inlet | place: Canada: British... | reverse complement strand
GAGTTACATAATTACCGATTTTTGTAGTTCCTGCGATTCCAACTTGAGCTGCAAATAAACATCCATCACCAATAACCACATTGTGTGCAATGTGAATATGGCCATCAAATTTACAATTATTACCAATAATTGTGTCCATAAATGTACCACGATCGATATTACAATTTGAACCGATCCATACATTTTCCTTAATTATTACATTCCCTATTTGTGGAATTTTGAAATGCTTTTTGTCCTCAGTAATCCAACCAAATCCATCTGCACCGATTACTGTGCCAGAATCAATTGTCACCTTATCGCCAATCGTGCAATTGTGATATATTGTTACGTTGGGGTGGATTGTTACATATTCTCCAATGGATGTATTGGCCCCTATATAACTGCCAGCACAAATATTAGTCCCTTTACCTACAGTGACTCCATCTTCAATAACAGCATTTGGACCAATAAAACATTGAGTGTCGATTTTTGCTTTTGTTGATATGGTTGCAGTCTTGTGAAACAAAGGGACAATTACAGGTTTTGTATCAAACATTTTCAAAACCTTTGCAAACGCAAGAACAGGATTTTTTACACGTATTATTACTTTGTTACCTGAATCCATTGTAAATGATTCATTTACAATTACCGCAGTCGCTTCACTATTGACAAAATATTGATGATACTTGGGTGCACGGATAAAGGAAATAAATCCCTTCTTTCCTTGTTTTAACTCACATACACCGTATATAACCGAATCTGGATCTCCGATAAGGAGACCGTCAATGGTCTCTGCAATTTTACGAACCGTTATCAAATTAAATTAATCGTTTTGTTGTGTTCCCTTTTGAAGCTGTTCCAAAACTTCATCTGTCAGATCATGAGAATCTAGGGCATAAACTATTGCGCCCGAGACAGCATCAAATACATAATCATATCCTCTCTCTGCCCCGACAACCTGTATTGCATCATCAATTTTCTTTAGAATTGGTGCAAGTAGTTGACTCTGCTTCTGATAAATCTCACCATTGGGTCCAAATTTTTCCAACTGAAAATTTTGAATATTTGACTCTAATGAAACAATTTGTTGTTGAGCCTCGTCTCTTCTTGATTCACTCATAAGTAAACTTTGTTTGTCAAAGTCTTTTTTCAAACTGTCAAGTTGACCGAGCATACTGTTGAAATCAGTTTCTAATCTTCGCTGCTCTTTTTCTAATTCGACCTGCACAGCAGACACATCGCTGAATTCTGTCATTATTCTATTTGAATCGATATATCCTATCTTGACCTCAGCTGGTGCAAGTTTTGGCAGCAACAATGTCAATCCAACAATAAATATCTTTATATTATTTCTCACTTTATCTCCTATTTGTATTAAAACGGCATTCCGAATAAGATATGATAATCCCACCCTTGCGGTTTATTATCACTATCAAAAATTGTATCATCAAATCCATACCCCATATCAAAACCTATCATACCGAGCATTGGCATAAACATTCTAACTCCTATACCAGCTGATCTTTTAAATTGGAATGGATCAATATTATCAAAGTCATCCCAGACATTTCCTACCTCAGCAAATGCAAGAGCGTACACAGTTGGATTTTCAGATAGAGGCAATCTCATTTCCAGAGAATATTTGATTATAATATCACCACCAAGAGGACTATAAATTCCCATTGGTCCAATTGAATTATCATCATAGCCCCGCAACATTTCTCCATTTGGGAGACCGCTTCCTCCCATAAAGAATTTCGAATTTGGCGGAATAACAGATCTTTCATCTGCTTTTGACGGCAATCTTTTTAAAACTCCCATATTAAATTTTTGACGCAACACCAATTTTTTATAAATTGGTGAATAAAAATCAAAATCAAACTCATGTTTATGAAAATCTTCATCTCCACCAAGAATTCCACCTGAGTAGGTTGATGACCAAGTAAATCTTGATCCTAAAGAGGGGAACTCAGGGTGATTTCGACTATCTCTGGAAATTACTTGAGAGATGGAAATACCAGAAGTATTAAATGTAAAAGAGTTGTCCTCATCATTAATCAAATGATCTATGCTGGATGAAAAATAGTTAGTTAAATCCTCTCGAGTACCTGAAAAATATTTATTATTTGATGTTTTTCCGATCCATGTCCCTCGGAAAAACCTATCCGGCCAGTCAAATCGTCTTCCCCACCTAACAGAACCGCCGATTGATTTTATATCAAATGGCAAATAATTTCCGGATCCCTGGCCTCGTTCCTGATAATAAAAAGAAAGACCAACTAAATTCGGAGTATCAAATACCCACGGATTCATAAAACTTAATGAAAATGATTGATAACTTGCAGTGCTTCCAGACGTTGAGGAGAATCCAGAATTATACTGGCTAGATGATGTATTTGAACCGATACCTCGTTGGTAATTAATAGATAACGTTTGTCCCCTTCCTCTGAAATTTCGGAATTCAACTCCCCCACCACCTGTCAATCCATATGTACCATTATAACCCATAGAAAAATTGGCTCGATCGGCACTTTTTTCAACCAGTTTTAACTCAATGTCTATTTGATCTTCACCTACTGGTTTTACATCAGGTATAACATTCTCAAAATATTCCAATATAATAATATCACGATAACTGTCTATCAATTTTTTCCTATTAAAGATATCACCAGGATACATTCTTAACTCTCTTCTGATGACGTTTTCATGTGTTTTGTCATTCCCTGAAATATTGATCTTTCTAATTTTTACAATCTCATTTTCAACTATATTAAAATGAACATCGATTGAGTCTTTTCCAATAGGAGTTATTATTGGATCTATCATAAAATGGAAATATCCTTCATCCATATACAGAGGACTTACAGATTCTGATATAGATTGAATAAACTTCTCTTCATTGTAGGTATCACCTTTTTCAATTCCCAATTTGCTTTGAAGCTCTTCAGTTTCATGTACAATATTTCCGTCCCAGGTGAAGTTTCTAAAATAATATTTAGGGCCCTCATAAATTTTCAAGTGAACTTTAAGTCCTTTTTTATTATCAGTCAACTCAACAGTTTCATTGATTACGTAAAAGTCCCGATATCCTTTTCGAGTATAATATGCACGTAAGTTATTTAAATCCTCATCAAATTCAACTTTATCAAATCCACCTCTCCAAGGTAAATACCATTTTTTGACTTTTGTATTTTTTAACTGCTTTAAAACCGTTCTGGTACTGATTAACTGATTCCCATCAATAATCAATTCTCTAATCTTAGTTTTTTTATTTTCTTTTATTTCAATTATCATATTTTGAGTAAATTCCTGCTCACCTTCTTCAAGAGTAATTTCTATAGTTACATTATGATAATGACTTTCTTTATACTTGTTATCAATTGCTTTTTTTGTCTCGAAAATATCATATTCAGAAACCAATTGACCAATATGCAAATCAAGTTCATCTGTTATTGAAGATTTTGATAATTTTTTATTACCCTTAAGGATATAATCTCCAAGAATAGGTAATTCAACCACCAATATCTTCAAATCAACACCATCGGATGATTCATTTTCCACAAAAACTTGAACATCCTGGAATTGATTTAAATTCCATAAAGTTTTAATTCCTTTTTGGATATCTTCCATATTAATCAGCCTTCCCTCATAGAGACGAGACGCACGTATCACATCCTCTTCGGATAATCGATTTGCACCATCAACTGTTACTGATAATATCGATATTTTTTGCACCTGACTTATCAAAATGACAGGTGTTATTAATATTGAAAGAATAAATATTAATTTAATTTTTTTCATTAATTAATTGCTCGCTTAGTTGGCCAAATCTTCTTTCTCTTGATTGAAACTGCAATATACAATCTAATAAATCTCTTTTTTGAAACTCGGGCCAGTATTTTGAAGTAATAATAAGTTCTGAATAAGCTATCTGCCAAAGCATGAAATTACTAATTCTATGATCACCACCAGTTCTAATCAATAAATCTGGATCAGGTAATCCATGAGTGTACAGATAATTATTAATGAGCGCTTCATCGATATTTGCCACCTTAAGTTCCCCTGTTAAAATATCGGTACCAATATTTTTAACGGCGTCAACTATTTCCTGTCTGCTGCCATAATTAAATGCAAGATTCAATATCAATCCAGAATTATCCTTAGTTTTACCAATTCCTTCTTTTAAGCTGTCTAAAATATCATTGGATAAATTATTCGTGCATCCCATGACTCTGAACTGGACATTATTTGCTTTTAATTTATTAATCTCTTTATTTAGCGATTTAATAAACAAACTCATCAAGGCTTTTACTTCAGAAGTTGGTCTATTCCAGTTCTCACTGGAAAAAGTATAAAGTGTAAGAACTGAAACACCTATTTCCCCGCAGATTTCAGTAATCCGTCGGACGGCCCTTACACCTTCTTTATGCCCTGATATTCTTTTAAGTCCTTTATTACGTGCCCACCGTCCATTCCCATCCATTATTATGGCAATGTGCGCTGGAAGTTTTTTTAAATCAATATTATATTTTAACTCGCTTATCATGAATAATTAGTTGATAATTAGCAGGGTAAATTAGTTTTATTCTATAGATAATTCAATGGAATAGAAAATTAGAATATAATATTCAACAATTAGGATAAGTCAACAATTTTTTTTGAAATATCAGCGTATTCTTTCGCGATAGTAGAATCAGGATTTTCGAATACAAATGGTTTTCCGTTATCAGACGAAATTGCCAATTGTGAAGATATTGGGATTCTTCCCAAAAGTGGGACATCTATTCTGGAACTTTCAATATCACCGCTGGACCCAGGAAATATTTCTGAAATTTCATTGCAATGAGGACATTCAAAATGAGTCATATTCTCAATTACTCCTATCACAGGAGTATTTACCTTTTTAAACATATCTGAGCCCTTTTGAACATCAAGTAAAGCAAGTTGTTGAGGAGTCGTAACTATAACAGCCCCCGTGAGGGCAATTTTTTGCACCAATGTTAACTGAATATCCCCAGTCCCCGGTGGGAGATCTAATATAAGGTAATCCAAGTCCCCCCATAAAACATCATCAAAAAACTGCTGCGTCATCCTTGCTACCATTGGACCTCTCCAAATTGCTGGAGTATTATTTCCACTTATAAAACCAAATGACATCAATTTCATGTCGAATTTTTCAATTGGAATGATTTTTTTTTCTTTAGTTAATCTGGGAGACTCTGATATCCCTGTTAAAGTTGGAAGACTAGGACCATAAATATCGAGATCAAGGATTCCAACACGATAATTTTCAGATAATTTTGATGCCAAGTTAACAGAGATAGTCGATTTTCCAACTCCGCCCTTTCCACTGGCAATTGCAATTATTTTCTTTATTCCAGATATATTCTGACTTGTGCTTTCGGATGGAGCAGAAGCATTATTCGCAATCTCTGGTTGAATAATAAATATACCCACATTCTTAAAATTTGTGTTTTTTATTATTTCAGTTTCAATCATTTTGCGAAGTTGGTTTTTGATATCTTTGTCATTTGAGCTGATTGAAAGGGTGATATTTACAATGTCACTTTCAATTTCGATATTTTTTATCATCCCAAACGAAACAATATCCCTTGTATAGCCTGGATACTTTATGGACTTTAATATATTTAAAATAAATTCCTGATTCATCATTTACTTAATTAGTTTTATTTAAATTATGAGGCAAAATAGATGATTACATAATAAACGGCCACTTTAAAAAAGTAGCCGTTTAAATAACTTAATATAATCTGTTACTTATAATGTTATCCGTCGTATTCCACATCAAAATGTTCATAGTTCTTTTTTATCCAATGATGCCATTCTTCTGGAACAGCATCTTCTTCAAAAATTGCTTCAACTGGACATTCGGGCTCGCATGCGCCACAATCAATACAATCTTCAGGATGAATATACAAAGTATGGCCTTTGGGATCCATTCCTGATTCCCAATCAGGGTCATCTGGAAATATACAGTCAACAGGACAAACCTCAACGCAGGCAGTATCACAAGTATCAAGACAAGGTTCAGCTATTATATAAGCCATTTTTCACTCCTCAATAAATAGTACATAAATTAATTAGAAATATAACCACTAAAATTACGATAATGCGTTAAATACCTCATAAATATTTATATTTCATCTTAGATATAAATTAATAACATTCATTTACTACAGGCGAAAATTTGAAAATATTTTGATTAGAATAGCTAATAAAATTTATTAGGTGTAATAAAATGAGAATATTGAATGTAAATAAAATGAAACGGGGGGACTAGTCTTTCAATTTATTAACTTGGTGACGAGTTAATCCTATTTGCACACTCCTGCTAATAATTAAATATTTTAGACTCAAAAAGGAACACCCATAATGGCATTAATAGCAAATCTTATTTTGAATAGATTTGGATTTATTACCGTTTATGGTTCTTTGAGAGGAATTCTTACATTATTTGATCATTTTAAACATTCGGAAAATATAGATTCACTGCAATAAGATTGTACATGTAAGTATATAATTCATAGATTGCTTGCTGGATTTTCATAATAATTTTGCTTTTTGAATTCGATTTTTAATAAATGATTCCATATTTTACAGAATTTCTGGGGATTTTGCTTTTTACAATTTTTTATTTTATACTATTATAATTTTTCATTTTATATTATTATAATTTTGATTGATACATGATTTATCATTATAAATTGAAGTTACTGAATTATTTAATTTACCCCAATTCAATATATCCTCGAATTCAAAATAGCCTTTCCTGATCATCCATCAGACCAAATATCTAAACATAAACCCAACGGAATAATATGGTAGTTGTGGAAAAAGAAATATTTATTAATATCTCCGCTGGCAGTACTCGTATTGCAATTACAGAAGGGGAAGAATTAGTAGAATTATACATTGAGTTATCCGATCAACAACGAATGGTCGGTAACATATATAAAGGCAAGGTTCAAAATGTCATACCTGGTATGCAGGCGGCATTTATTGACATAGGTAATGATGTGAATGCATTTTTACCATTTTCGGAAATAGGAAACCCAGAGAATCTCGGTAATATTTCTATTTCTGATGATGATGATCATGAGGATCAATCGCCTTCAAAAAATAATTCTAGTAAAAATGAATTTGATCCTGCTAAAGATCTCAAAATAGGTGATGAAATTTTAATCCAGGTAATCAAGGAACCTTATGGTGGTAAAGGACCCAGGGTTACGACCGACATTTCAATTCCAGGCAGCCTATTAGTTCTTGTACCAAATTCAAATATCATCGGCACATCTAGGAAAATATCTGATAAATATGAAAAACGTCGATTAAGAAGAATTGTAAAAGGATTCAAAGCTCATGGTTTTGGTTTAATTGTTCGCACAATTGCTGAGGGAAAAGATCAAAATTTAATTGAATCCGATTTCCAAAGATCTTTGGAAACCTGGAAACAAATGGACGAACGGGTGAGGGTTGATGAGGCTCCAGCTATTGTATATCAGGACTTTTCCACGGCCGACCAGGTGATCCGCGACTTATTTACTCCTGAAGTATCAAAGATAATGGTTGATTCAAAATCAGCCTATAAAAGATTATCAAGGTACATTAAGGAAGTCTCTCCTGATCAACTTCATAAATTACAAACTCATAGAAAAAAGGGATCAATTTTTGATCAATATAATATTGAGGAGCAAATTCAAAAATCCCTGAGACGGAAGGTATGGCTAAAAAGTGGAGCCCACCTAGTCATTGAGCAAACCGAAGCTATGTTAGTAATCGATGTGAATAGTGGACGATTTATTGGGAAAAAAGGACATGAGCAAAATTCTTTAAAAATAAATATAGAGGCTGCGAAAGAAGTAGCAAGACAGTTGAGGTTAAGGGATATCGGAGGGCTAATAGTAATAGATTTTATTGATTTGCACGAATCAACAAATAAAAAAAGGGTATTTGATGATTTAAAAAATGCCTTAAAAAAAGATCGTGCAAAAGTTTCCCTTACTGAATTTTCTAGTTTTGGACTGTTAGAAATGACTCGGCAGAGAGTTAGGCTATCGCTCCTTAGCACTGTTAATGAAAATTGCCCTACCTGTAATGGATTAGGGATGATTCCTTCAAAGGACACGATAATAACCAATATTGAAAATTGGTTAAAAAGATTTAAAGCAAAAAATCGTGATAGAAGACTCACAATAACAATGCATCCTGATCTAGCAAATTATATTCAAGAAAGTAGAAATAAACTTTTAAAGGGATTTATGTGGGATAATTGGATGTTGATTGATATGAATGAGGACCCCTCTCTATCTCCAGATGAATTCAAAATATATTCAAAGAAAAGAAAAAGAGATGTATCCAGCGAAGTTTAGCTTGTAGGCGTTTATTGAAAACATATAAATTACTAGGCTAATTTTTAGGAAATATTATGTACGCATTAGTCGAATTTTTAGGGAAACAATTTAAAGTCACTCCAGGAAGCAATATCAAAGTTCCATTTATAAATGGAGAAATAGGTGAAAAAGTTACTTTGAATAATGTTTTATACTATGATAGTGGAAGTGAAAAGGTTCTTGGAAAGCCTTTTATTGATAATATGTCGGTTAGTTCTGAAATTGTTAAACAAGGACGAGACCGGAAAATTATTGTATTTAAGTTTAAAAGAAGAAAAGGTTACCAAAGAAAACAAGGACACCGCCAGGCTTATACTCTGATAAAGGTGAATAATCTTAACACAAAAAAAAGTAAGAATTAACAGGGGATTATAATGGCACATAAAAAAGGTGTTGGAAGCTCCAAGAATGGTAGAGACAGCAACCCAAAGATGTTGGGTGTGAAAAGCGCTGACGGGCAGACTGTAAATGCAGGTAGTATTATTATTAGACAAAGAGGAACCAAAATTCACCCTGGAATAAATGTAGGAAAAGGAAGTGACGATACACTTTTTGCAAAGATATCAGGGAAAGTTAAATTTGAGCGTCGAGGCAGAGATAAAAAACAAGTAAGTGTCTATACAGTAAACTAAAATTAAATTTTACTTCCATATTTAAAAGCCCTGCATTGTCAGGGCTTTTTTTTAATTCAAAATATTTTAAACTCTAATATAAATAATTTCAATATATTTATGATTTATTTTTATATATTTACCAGCCAATTTTCATTATAAAGGATCCTATATATAAATTTTGACAACCACAACAACCACCTTTTGTCAATCGCGAGAAATTTAATTTTTTATGGAAGCTTACATTGTTGAATATATCAGGAAGGCCCAGGAAGGAAACCAGGCAGCTTTCCACTCTTTAGTCCGAATCTATGATGACCGGATATCAAGTTTAATATATTCAATTGTTCTAAATAAGCAAGATGCAGAAGACTTATATCAGGAGGTATTTTTAAAAGTGTGGAAGAAGATCCATACATTCCAGTTCAGAAGTAATTTTTATTCATGGTTGTATAGAGTTACAGTAAATACTTGTTATAACTACACTAAAAAAAGAAGTAGACATTATTGGAAAGATGAAATACAAATTACGACATCAACTGAATTTTCAAGTGACGAAATAAATCTTCACAATGCAGAACCACACAATGCTTTGTATAATGCCATAAACAAATTATCCCCACGGTTACGAACAATCACAATAATGCACTATTTTGAAGGAAATACAATTAGTAACATATCTATGATTTTAAAAATAGGTGAAGGGACAATAAAAAAATATCTTTTCAGGGTGAGAGAAATTCTTAGGAAGGAATTGAAGCAATATGCAAAATGATCATTTAGATGAACATATTAAAATTTTATCACAAACAAAACCAAATATTGATAATGACTGGTTACAACAACAACGAAATCGATTAGTTGGAGTTATTGATCAATATGAGCACAAACCAAAAGCCTCATTTACCATAATAAACAAATATTTTCAATTTAGTTCTTTTTCAAAGGTCTACCAAATCGCCGCAAGTATATTAATTTTACTAACTGGAATCGCTATTGGTACAAAATTAGATAATAAAAACAATATGGTAAACCTTGATTCGGCAAGTTCCATTAGTAATTTATTAAATAATCACAGAATTTCATCTGTTCAATTGAATATTGATGATGAAGATTCCAATCCATTCAAGTTCAATTTAGTTACAAATAAACCAATTGAATATTCAGGTAATGAGCATGATGAAAATGTTGTGCTGCTTTTAAATCATATGCTTAATAATACAAATAATCCAGGGGAAAGATTAAAGCTCGCCAAGAAATTGTCAGATACAGAGTTGAAGGGAGAGCTGTTTGCAAAGGTGATAACCAAGGCTATTTTTAATGAGGATAATTCTGCTATTCAAAAAATACTTATTGAAAGTATAAAACATAATCAATCATCAACTGTCAGAGATGCATTATTAAGAATTGTACTAGGTCAGTATGATCCCCATATTAGATTATCGGCAATTAAATTATTAGCGCATTTTTCAAGTGATGCATATGTAATCAAAATGCTCAAGATCATATCAGTCTCAGATGAAAACCCTTCAATTAGATTTACTGCAAGCAAAATAATCTCCAATAAAGAAGACAATTCTCTTAACACAGATGAAATTGAAAAATGATTAAATACCTTCACGTTATATTTATTTTTAATTTGTGTTTTGCAACTTCAAATTTTACCTTTGAATATTCCGCCAATGCCATTAATGACAGCCTATTTATATTATCAGCAATAAATGGTGAAATATCAATATCGGGCAGTGAAGAGCAATATATAACCCTATCCCAACGACTTGATCCTTTGGATAATTCTGTAAATATTGAACGAGGAAGTCTTAAATCTGAACATGGTTCAATCAGTTTTCTCCCTCAACCGGGATTATCTTTATCTGACAATAACAAATATGAAATCAGGATCCCAAAAGAAATTAATATTCGATTGGACTTATATGGAGGTGATTTAAATATATCAAATATCAGTGGTGATATTTATGTTACCAAGCTTAGTGGTCACATTCGCATGAAGGATATTATTGGAACGTCAAATATCTCAACTGGAGAGGGATCTCTTGAATTGATAAATATTTCTGGTAACTGCAGTGGAAAAGTATTGGAGGGGAATATTGAAGTCCAAAAGAGTGATGGTGATTTTACATTGAACACAGGTAGTGGGAATATAAGTATCAATAACTCCAAAGGCAATGTAGATTTAAAGACCTACGTCGGAGACTGTACTCTACAAAATTTAAATGGTAAAATAATTAATACATCCACAAAAGGTGGAAATATTTACATTAAATCTATTACAGCAGACTCTTCATATTTCAAAACATTAGCTGGAGATATCTATGCTGAGAATATTGATGGCATTACTATATCTGAAACATATGGAGGTGTGATAGAAGCAAAGAATATAACTGGGGATATAATATTTGAAAATTATACTGGAAATATAACTGCTGAAAATATTCACGGCAGACTCAATATTAATGCTTATTCTGGAGATGTATTTATAAATAGATTTATACCTGATAAAAATATTGGGAGAAAATCCATTGTGAAAATTATCTCCGGCGATTTAGCGCTAACTTATATCGATGATAGCACTGCATTAGAATTGAACACTCAAGAAGGTAATATTTCCAGTAATATTGCCATTATTTCAAAGAAATTCCCATATTCTGGAAATTATAATCCAAAAAATGAATCGCATCAAATAGTTGTATCTATATATAAAGGTGATATTGTTATTAATAGAGGAGAGTTTAATGAATAAACAGTATCTATTTTCATTAAAATTATATTTAATTGTGTTAGTACTTCTAAGTTTGGTTTGCGGTAATACCATTAATATCCCTGAAGGTCGTTCGATTGTTAATTCAGATGAAATTATTAAAAGAAAAGGTGTCTTAAAAATATTCAATGATTTTGACATTTCAAAGGATATGGTTGTTAATGGGAACTTAAAAATTATCGGGGGCAACCTAGCAGTTTCGGGTACAGTAAATGGTGAAATTCATGTTCTTGGAGGAAATATTGATATCAACAATACAGCTGTTATTAATGGGACTATTATTGCGTTAGGCGGGACAATTTACAAGGATCCGAAGGCAATTATCAAAGGTGAAGTGTTTGAGGTTAATCAAAATAAAGTATCATTTTCAAGGACAAAAACCAAAAATGAATCAGGATGGAAAAATATCTGGCCTGACGATTCGCAAATAGGGATATTGAATGGAAACGACACAAGATCTGATGCATATCTTGATGATGTTTGGGTAAGATATAATCGTTCTGAAGGATTATATATTCAATTGAATATGCACGTTTTAAATGAGTTTGTTTCTGGAAATATTTTGTATGGTGGTGTGGGAAGATCCTTTAGTAGAAATAAATATTCGGGGATAATCGGTATTGAACAACGATTATTTCATAACAACTTTCAGTTTTATCTAGAAAGATATGATAAATCCCGTACAGATGACACATGGAGAGTGAATGATAAACTAAACTCGCTTGCTGCTTTGCTAATTCATGAAGATTTTCTCGACTGGTATCATACAGATGGAATTCAGGGAGGGATAAATATCAATTTACCTTTTAGTATTAATGCTAATTTGAACTATACGGATGAAACGCAAGCACGAATGAATACCGTTGCTTCCTGGTCATTATTTGGTAGCAATAAGGATTTTAGGGGATTTTTTCCCATTCAGGAAGGTAATGATGTTAATTACAAATGGGAAGTAAGTATCGGACATCCTTATCAATGGAATTACAATTCGTCATTTACTTCATATCTAAAGTATTCTCAGACCGAATCAACTGATTTATCAGATTTTAACTATAATAAAAAAGAATTAGCCATTAACACATTTATACCCTTTGCTAGAAACGTAGGTATTCATTTTTTATTAAACGCGGGCTCACTATCTGGAACTGAATTTGGAGGTCAACACAAATTCCACATAGGGGGGATTGGATCGCTTAGAGGATATGGTTGGAAGCAATTTTCCGATGATCAGTATTCTTCAGGTACCATTGAGCTTGTTTTTGACGAATTATCGATTTTCTATGACAGAGCTGCCACCTGGGAAACTAGCCAAAACTTCATAACAGCAAATCATTGGAATAAATTAATTAAATCACACTCTGGGTCCTCATTTGGCATGAGTGTTGGAAATAAAAAAGCTCGGTTGGATATTATTAAACCTCTTAGAACCGAAGACAATGAAATTATTATCAATTTTATCCTCAATGATATTGATTTTTAGGAGACTGCCTTATGAGACTAATTTATTTTATTTGTATTATTTCTCTGGGAATATCTAATTCACATGAAAATATTATTACATTAAATGAACTATTAAATGACACTCAATCATTAAAGGTAAATATCAGTTATAGTCTTGGTGACCTCATATTGGAACATGGACAAAATAATATGGCGGTTACAGGATATTTGAAATATAATTCAAAAAATTTTGAAGGAAAACTTGAATATGATCAATTTGGTTCTCATGGTATTTTAAATCTCGAGACTGATATGGATATAAATTTTGACTGGGAGTTTAATGATAATACAAAAAATCTAATTTACAATGAAGCAGAATTATATATTTCACCAGTAATTCCAATCTCATTAAATCTTGGGGTAGGCATGGGTAATTCATTAATATCATTGGATAAGATAAAAGTGGAAGAATTTAATCTTGATTGTGGTTTGTGTGAAACGCAGATCGATATTGGAGAACATAGAAATCCAATTGATTGTAGCAGTTTGGACGTTGATGCTGGATTAGGTACTGTAAAAATCAAAAATTTAATAAATTTAAATACAACTGATATGGATTTCGATTGTGGACTTGGTACAATGGAATTAGATTTTACTGGTGTGTTGTTGAAGGAAATTTATGTTGATTTATCGGTGGGTCTTGGTTCAGTTGACTTAATATTTCAAACAGGAACAAATGTCATTTTTAAATATGATGGTTCTTTTCTTTCTAATGTTGATTTAAGTGATTTTAGATATAGTGGTGATGAATATTATAGTATTCCATTTATTGAAGACAACCCATCGATTGTCATCACCGGTTCCATTGGTGCTGGTACTTTAGATATTCACTGGATTGAAAATTAATTATTAAAATAATATAATCCATATCAATTAATTATTCATTATATCATAATGATATCATCGACAGCCAGCTTTAAATTCCTCTAATTGATCTAACATACTATTATTATAATATATATAGTTATAACGTAACATCTGGCACTCCGTTTGTTAAGTATTGATTGAACATAATCACAATTAACAAATGGAGAACAAAATGTACAAAATAGTAAAAAGAATATTAATCGCCGGAATATTATATTCGTTATCAATTTCCACCGCTGCTGGTATTGATTTTCAGGATGAATCTGATTTAGAAAAAGCCGATAATAATATCGATAAATTAGAAAAGAATCTTGAAATGTGGGAAGAAGATATGGAAAAATGGGGAGAAGATTTAGAGAGATCTATTGAACGTGGAAACGGGATTCCTTCAATTCCACCTATCCCAGGATATTATGACTCCGATGAAAATTCAATTAGGCTCGGAATCTATCTAAGTGATTTGGATTTTGAAGAAGCTTATGAAATGCACTATGAAGAATGCTATGGTGTGCTTGTGACCGGTGTTGTAAAAGGTGGTAATTCGCATAAAGCTGGGCTGACAAAAGGCGATATCATCATGGAATTTGATGGTGAAAAAGTTCGTTATGAAGATCACCTAATTAGTTTGAGAGACACAAAACGTATTGGTGATACGGTAAACATCAAATACTTTAGAAACGAAAATATTCTTACTACAAACGTTACATTTGAAAAATATACTGAAGCAGAAGAAGATGATAGCCAAAATTGGACAGGCACTTCAAAAAAGAATAAAAAAATGTCTGTTGGATTTGGTGGCGGCGGACCGTATGCCACCTTTGTAGACTATGATTTAACAAGACTCAATAATTATATCGAATCACGTGGATTTGATCCGATTAAAGATGATGCTTTAGTTTTTGTTGGTGGCGGCGGAATGGGCAATGTTGGTAACGGATTATTTATTGGTGGTATGGGTGCCGGTTTTAAATATGAGTCAAATACCACAACCACTGCTGGTAATGAACGAAAATTAAATATTGAATCTGGTTTTGGTGGTGTCCAGGTTGTCAAAAAAGTTGCTTTATTTTCTCCAAAAGTAATATTTGATTTTGGCACTGTTATTGGCGGTGGACGTACCACTATTGAAATTGGACAAACAGACGGAAACTATTCCTGGGATGATACATCGGTAGATAATACAAATAATTGGTATGAAAAGTATGAAAAAGATTACTTTGTACTTTATCCCAGCGTAGGTGTTATGGTAAGAGTGAAAAGTTGGTTTGGAATACATGCTTCGGCTGGATACTTGAAGACATATTCACCAAAAGATGCCTGGAAGTCATTTCCTTTTGAAGATGATGTAGCTGGTCCAGCTCCTGAGCCAATCAATGGACAAACTCTAGCAATTGGGGTATGGTTCGGACACTAAACCTCCACCAATCATTTAAAATTTATCAGTGCAGTTGGGAATCATTTCCAACTGCACTTTTTTTTATTTAAATTTGACTTATTATTATTAGATATATAATCGCAATACAAGGACTTGATCATTAACTTTTTAACTGATAAAATTATTACCGGCATAATTACATTGGGTTCGCTATTTTATTCAACCATTAATGGGGTTAATGCAGAATTCGATCCTATAGAATTCTTTCCCAAGAGTAGTTCGCTTACTGTCAGTACAAAATTAATAAATTGTTTTACACCCGAATTTGAACAGATTATACTTGCAGGTCAGCCAGTAAGATTTTATTATACTTTTCAAATTGTTAATCCTGGAAGTAAGAAAGTAGCTTATGAAAAGAATATTTATCATCAAATACAATATTTCCACCTAGACAAACAATTCACCGTTTACACTTCAGAAAATCAAGTTGTTTATAAGACCGAATCTTTTGAACGGGCAAAAGAACATTTGACCTCTCTGGAGCAAATTGATGCCTGTACCCTAGATGATATTAAAAAACATGTTGAATACAAATTAAAAGTTTCTGCCCATCTTGAAAAAATATTTATTCAAAGCATTAATAAAGAAATAAATCTAATGTTTTACTGGAATAGTATTAAACCTGAAATTGAATCAAGTATTTTTACTCATAAAATTATTACCCGATGAAATTTAAACTGCCTTCAATTCGGATTCAGTTCTTAATACTGGTTCAGTTCCTTCTTATATTCTCTGTTTTATTTTATCGATTTTACTTTATTCAAAACTTTGATCATTATGAGGAAACAATTAACTCCTTAGATTTTGAAGGTACTTTGAATACTGTATATCAAAATAATAAAGAATTCATACCGGAAATTCAATTTAATGATTTTAAACAGGATTTTGAGGGCCTACTCGGAAATATAAAAGAACGTCAATTTGCAGCCGATTCCTTCCGTAATGAGATGGAGTTATACTCCATTTACATCCTGACTTTTATTATTATATTTGTTTTTTTATTTACTATTTTTACATTTAAGCTAATTACCGGACCGTTGGAACGATTGCAATCGGCTACGCAAAAACTATCAAGAGGTAATCTATCTATTCAAATCCCAGAAAGTAAATATTCACCCTTAAATGAATTGATTTTATCCTTTAACTCAATGGTGAATGAACTTGATCAGACCCGATCAAAATTAATCGCTACAGAAAAAGATACTGTCTGGCGTGAAATGGCAAGGGCCATGGCCCATGAAATTAAAAATCCCTTAACCCCTTTACAGCTAACATCTGAACGATTAGAGATGAAATACCTCGAGTCACATGAGGATGTATTAAAAATTCTTCCGAGATCATTAGAAATAATTAAAGAAGAGATATCTAATTTGAAAAGGTTGACTGTTGAATTCACAAAATTTGCACGACTTCCAAAAGCTGAACCAGATGAATTTAATTTAAGTGAATGTATCTTAGATATTGTCAAGTCTTATGAGAATGATGCTAATATTCAATTTAAAACCGAATATTCACAAGATGTTATTTATGCAGACAAGTTTCAGCTAAGGCAGGTATTAGTAAATATTATTCAAAATGGTATTCAGGCATGTGATGAGAATCCCGAAATTAATATTTATGTTGAAGAAAAAAATAAGGGCTATGTATCCATCTATGTTTCTGATAATGGAAAGGGAATTCCTGAAAAAGAAATTTCCATGATATTTGAGCCGTATTTTTCAAAGCGAAAAAAAGGGACTGGACTTGGACTAGCAATTGTAAAAAAGATTATTGAACAACATGGTGGTGATATTTCAGTTGATAGCACAGTAAATGTCGGTTCAACATTTTGTATTAACCTTCCAATTTATAAAAGTAATGATTGAGTAAAAATGAATATTCTTGTCGTAGATGATGAAAAAAATATAAGATATACATTAACTGATATTTTAACAGATGAAGGATATCATGTTAAAAGTGTGGATACAGGGGAAAAATGTATCAAAATATTGAAAAAACAACGGTTTGATATGCTTATTTTGGATGTGCGATTACCAGGTATGGATGGTATCCAAGTATATGAAAAAATCATTCAATCTGAAATTGATATTGATGTCTTGGTTATTTCAGGCCATAGCGGTATCCAAACTGCAGTAAAAGCTGTAAAACTCGGTGCATATGATTTTATTGAGAAACCACTATCTTTGTCAAAATTACTTACAGCTGTACGGAATATTGCTGAAAAAAGATCTCTTCAAATATCGGTAAATCAAAACCAATCTGAAAAGAAACAAAAATACAATATGATTGGGGAATCTCCCCAAATTAAAAGTATTAGAGATACCATCAATAAGGTAGCCCCCACCGAGGCAAAAGTTTTAATTCGCGGTGAAAGTGGAACGGGTAAAGAATTAGTTGCCTGGGCTATACATGAGGAAAGTAACCGAAATGAAAAACCGTTTATTGCTTTCAATTCAGCAGCATTACCATCTGAATTGGTTGAAAGCGAGCTATTTGGATATGATAAAGGGGCCTTTACGGGTGCGGATAAAAGAAAAATTGGTAAACTCGAACTTGCTCACAGAGGCACTTTATTTTTAGACGAAATCGGCGACATGAGCATGGCAACGCAGGCTAAAGTTCTCAGGGTCATCCAAGAAGGAACCTTTGAACGTGTGGGAGGAGAAAGTACTATATCAATTGATGTTAGAATATTAGCCGCTACTCATAAGAATTTAGAAGATATGATTGAGGAAGGATATTTCAGACAAGACTTATTCTATAGGCTAAATGTATTGCCTATTACAATCCCACCGCTGCGAGATAGAACCGGGGACAGACTTTTCCTTGCCAATCACTTTCTTAAACATTTTTGTTCTGAAATGAAAATCAATGTTAAAAAGCTCACACCAAATGCAGGAATTTTGCTTGATACCTATAATTTCCCCGGGAATGTTAGGGAATTGAAAAATTTGATCGAGAGATTGTGTATTTTAGTAAGTACTGATAAAATTGCCAAAAAGGATATTATCCCTCATATTAGTGGACTCAGCGCTGCTAAGGAGGAATATAGTTTCATGTCAGCAAATAAATTTGCCGATGCAAAAAGAGATTTTGAAATTCAATATTTAACTGAAAAATTGAAAAATTGTAATTGGAATATCAGTCTTACAGCAGAAAATCTCGGAATGAAACAGCCCAACCTTTCCAGAAAAATGAAAGATTTAAATATCTCAAGATATAATCAATAATTCTTGATTTTAATCATCTGTTTTCAACCACAGTATTTTCACAATAACAAATTTTTTATAATCGTATTGGATTCTTGAAACAATATTTTAATATATCCCTTTTTATTATCCTACTAATGAATTTGAGTTTATGTGCGGGGCTATCCGGATTTATCCGCAATAGTAATGATGGTGAACCTATCCCCTATGCTTCAATTATTATCAAAAAAGATTTGATAGGTGCAACCTCTGACATACATGGTTATTTTGTTATTCCTTATATTCCTGAAGGAAAGCATAGGGTTGAAATAAGGATGATAGGATACAAATCAGTCACCAGAGATTTTGTCATTAGTGATACTGATGTTACACTGAGAATATCGTTGAGTCCGGAAATTTTGACTGGACAGAACATATTAGTAACGGGAGAGAATACCCGGTTTGCGCAAAACACAGATGTAAGTACAATCACTTTAAATCCCCGTGATCTCAAGTCTCCCCCATCGTTTTTGGAGGATGATGCATTTCGAACATTTCAACTTCTCCCTGGTGTAATCTCCCAAAACGATTTTTCTGCTGCAATGATCGTTCGTGGTGGCAGTCCGGATGAAAGTCTTGTATTGTTGGATAACACTCAAATTTACAATCCATATCATGTTGGTGGAATTTTTTCCTCTTTTAATACGAATGCTCTATCAAGTGCAGAATTTAATTCAGGTGGATTTCCTGCAGAGTTTGGTGGGAATTTGTCATCTGTTCTCAATCTGACAACTAAGGAAGGAAATTCTCTTAGTGGGCGTCTTTCTGAAAAAAATTGGTTATCGAAATACTGGAATTTTTCGGGAATACATGGAGAAATGTCATTGCTGAGTTCAAATATTTTATTGGATGGGCCATCTTATAGGGGATCATGGTTTTTTTCCGCACGAAGGACTTATTTTGATAGACTTGCTGATGTCTACTATAATTATTCCGATACAAAAAAGAATTGGAACTATTATTTCTGGGATACTCATTTTAAAATAATCTCAACAATTTCTCCTAAACACCGAATTACCATTTCCAATTATTCCGGTATTGACGATTTATTTATTAATGCTGGCGGTGATGATCTTCCTGAAGTCGATTTTTTGTGGGTATGGGGAAACCGAACTTATGATATCAATTGGAAATATTTTCATTCACCTCAATTTTTATTAGAGTCCGGCTTTTCTTTTGCACATTACTATTTTGATGTGGATTTTCAGTTTTTTATTTCCCGGGAAAGTTCATTCACGGATTCAACTGAATCATCTGGGTTGGATCTCCTATTGCACAATATGGTAAAGGACAAAACCCTTTATCAAAAACTGAACTGGTATCTCACTACAGATCACACAATAAAAATCGGCTATTATTATAAAAGTATTAAGTTAAAGTATGAAGAATTATTTGCCGGTTCAATAATCAGGAATTGGGATCAAAATCCTGATATTTTTGAAGTATACTTAACTGATCACTGGAAATATAAGTCTACCTTTATTCTTGATACCGGAGTGCGGATTTCTAAATACAGTTTGTACAATAAGTATCTTATAGACCCAAGGATAAATCTAAAATATTTTCTAAGTCCAGGAGTTGCCTTAAAATTTAGTTGGGGAAAATATTCCCAGTTTCTATTTACAATAAATCAGGATGATCAATTATTAAGAATTGTCGATTTCTGGCAGCCAATAATGAAAGGATATGAGCCGCAGACAGCAGATCACTACATTTTAGGGATTGATTACTCAAAATTGTATGGTTACAAAATCAGTTTAGAGGCTTACTATAAACCGTATCATAATATTCTGGATATTAGTAAAATTTATCATCCATCCTTAGGTCAAAATGGATTTGTATCTGGAACTGGAAAGGCTTATGGAATTGAGTTACTAATAAAGAAAATCCAGGGAAAGTTAACAGGATGGATAACATATGCCTATTCAAAATCAAAAAAGACTATTGATTATAATGAAAATGGTCAAATAGAAGCTGACCTTGGAGAGAAATTCAATACCAAGTTTGATATGCCGCATATGCTTAAGTTTGTCGCAAACTATAACTTTACTCAAAATAAATCAATATCGATAAGCTGTGTTACCCATTCTGGACAGCCATTTACGCCTCCCTCTGGAAAAGTATTTCATCAAGGTTTGGATGTTTTCGGTTCAGTTGATAATCCCTATCAAAGATTTACTTCTTATTATGGTAAGAAGAATAGTGCGAGGTATCCCACATACTTTAGATTAGATGCGGGGTATACAATGGTTGGAAAATTTTTGAAATATGATGCAAAATATAAATTTCAAATAATCAACCTTACAAATAATTTTAATATACTTATGTATAATTGGGACCTGGAATCCTCGCCTTCAAAGGTTACTGCCTATAGTATGTTTCCAATAATAGTTTCAGTTGGAATGGAAATTGAGTTATGATTTATAAATTTCTTGTTTTTCTTACTACATTATTATTTTTCACTTGTAGCAAAGATATTTCGCTATCAGACATCGACGGAATAAATCAGGAAATCGATAATTATGAAAACGACCTAAGAATTGAAGCGATCATGTATCCTAATGAAAATACGGCTATCGTGAGGATTGATAGAACATTTTCCCTGGATGAAACTCAGCTTTATAATTGCGAAGATGATGATGGTGACTGGCTTTTATCTGATGATGAAAATGGCAATGGTATCCCAGATTGTGGTGAATCAAATGTGGATGAGTATGATGAGATTCTACCGCAGGTTCATATTGATTCACTCATTTGTACCTCTGTAAGAATAATTGACCCTGACGGCATGATTTACGAGTTTAATTATGATGATAATGCCGGTACACTAATCTCTTATCCTGAATATACCATAGGTCAGGATAACACTATCATTGAAGATTACGGGGCATGGGTCTCGGATATAGATTTTGATTTGGATGGACTTGAACTATTAAATATTGAAGACAGGGTTTTCACCTTAGAATGTGATTGTGGTGAGTTTGGGTTTATTACTGCTACCGATACAATTCCTTTACCAGTAGAATTTTTTGAAGATAGTCTTGGGATAATCCCTCTGTATCAAAATATTCAGAATTATCCCATTATAATGAGTGCTATACAAGGGTGCGAAGTAGATAATTTTTGGTTTACTACCTCTTCAGGAAATCTGATTTCGAATCAAAAATTCTATTATAAATCAAATTCGCTGTATGAACGAAGCTATTGGGTGAATATTGATGAATTTTCTATATTTAATATTGATATTGAAAATTGTGAACCGACTAGTACAAATTATATTCATAGTTTTCCAATTTTGGGATCCACCCTTAATCCATCGGATGAATCTTCATATATTGTAAGCACCCCAATCGCTGAAATCCCCGGTTTTTATGAGATAAAGGTGGATGCTATGTCAAGTGGATTTGAAGATTATTTTCTGTATAATGGATTGGGATTAAACGATCCAGTAAGAAGTAACTTGAGAGATAATGATGATAATGTGGTTATGGGTTATTTTGGAGCGCTAACAACCAACATCCTGTATACAATTGTGCAGCCCCCACCAATGCTTTACTTTGGTGACTTTGATTCTAATCAATTTACCCTAGATATATGGATAGATGCGATTATACCAATTACATCTTTTAGGTTTTCTATAACTGGGGCCGTATTAGGAGGAGATATTCTCGATGGCGAGTTATTCAATAATTCAGATTGGAGTTATGATATCGATATTCCATCAGGACAAATCATCCCAGAGTCGACGAATTCAAATATTGAAACTGGTGAGAATATTTTCCTGGCAAAAATTACAATAGATCCAAATTCGATATTGCCCGGTGATGAAATTTGTATTGAGAATTTTCTTGCAAGCTGGGATGGTCACCAACTTGGTTACTGGGTGTTTTATGGAGACTGTATAACTACTGACTAATTCCAGTTCACCGGGATTGGGTCTAGGACACTTAAAAATTCATCCTGTGCTTTGCTTTCACCATCATTTTCAAGATATTGGCAGACAATTTCAAGTCTAAGTCCCAGGTCAGGCAGTTCCAGCAGTTTTTGCTGTTCTTTATTTGAAATTGGAATTAGTGAACTGATTATATTCGTCAGCATTTCCTTATTGATTAATGGATAGTTGATCAGACTCTTCTTCATTGAATGCTGTGAGACATGAATAAATCTACTAAAAGATTCTACCAGTCTATTTTTCTCATAATCATTATCAGAGGTACTTTTAATATCGTGAAGAATTGAAACAGTGCCAATCTTGAAAGGATAATTACTGACAGCCTCAAATATTTCAACTTTTTCAAGTCCGATGAGCTGAATTTCAAAATGATTTGGTGATTTTTCTTTAACGCCAATTAATTGAGCCAATGTACCAATTTTATAAAACTCCATTACTGATTTATTATCTTTTCCATTCAGTGTAACGGTAATGAGATTACCATTAGATTCAGCATGTTTTATTAAATTAATATCAACTGGATTAGAAACTTCACAGGTGTAGGTAGTTTTTGGGAATAGGACATGATTCTCAGAAATGAGTATTGGGATGGTGCCTGAATAGGAATCCGATAATAATTGTTCTTTTGTTTCTATTGATTTTACCATTTCAGAATATTTTTTATATCTACCTACATATATTATCGGTATAAAAAGTCGTTGACTTCAGAAATATTTTTAATTTTTAAAATTACATCATTTTGACGACTTCTTGAACTAGTTTATTGATCCCTACCGCAACATCTGATATACGCGGACCCAGCATATATGCCGGTGTTGAAACGAGACGCATATCACTATCTATGACGATATTCTGAACCATGCATTCAGTATGAGAAACACCAAGTTTTTCTATTTGCTCAGCAGTTGCCTGATCATTTCCTATGGTTAGTTTTGCTGTCTGTTTTAATGTATTGATTGCTTTGGCCATCATTGCAGGAGCTATACAGATAATACCAATGGGTTTTTTTAGATTGATCATGTCATGTATTAACTCTTCAACATGTGTATTTACATTTCCACCAGCACCTTTTAAGGCAAAATCACTTAGATTTAATGCTGCACCAAATCCGCCTGGGAAAATTAATGCGTCCAGATCATTTGCATTTATGTTTTTGATATTCTGAACATTACCTCTAGTAATACGAGCGCTTTCGACAAGCACATTCCTGGTCTCACTTACTTCCTCACTTGTTTGGTGATTCACTACTCGTCTTTGATTTATGTCCGGTGCCATAAATACTATATCTACACCCGCTTTATCTAAGGCTAAAATTGTAATAACAGATTCTTGAATCTCGGCACCATCCATAAAACCGCATCCTGATAAACAAACACCAACTATTGCCATTTTAATCTCCAATGTTATTAAAAGATATATCGGTATAATTTACGTATATAACCACAATCATACCATGTAATTGGGAATAGAACTCTTACTTTGGAATTTCAAAATGTATACTTAGGGAGAAATAACTTGTGAAGTAAAATACTTATAGTCGAAAAAAAGCCTCCGAATCAAATTCGGAGGCTTTTAGATTCAATTAGAAATTGCTATCAGGAATTATTTGATAAGCATTATCTTTTGTGTTCGAGTGAAATCACCAGCAGTCATTCTGACAAGATACATTCCACTGGAAAGATCTGATGCATTCCAGTTTACTGAATAGTTACCAGCTTCAATATTACTGTTTACTAATATTGCAGCTTGGCGACCGAGCATATCATACACAACAACTCTTACATCAGATGCGAATGGTACCGCATAACCAATGGTAGTAGTTGGGTTGAATGGATTTGGATATGCAGCATTCAATGCAAAGCTTGTAGGTATGCCTAAAGACACATCTACATAATCTTCACCTGAAGCAGCGAGGAACTCAACAATTTCAAAATCACCTGAAGCAGTAAATAATTCACTACTTTCTGGAGCAACAATGATCATTGTTGTTGTGATACCGTCACTTACAGATTGAGCAACCATGGCATCATTTGTTAATTCAACAGTGACACCAGCTTCGTGAGATAATGTAATCTGGAAAGCATCTACGATACCATTCGCAATGTAACTAACCTGATTATCATCAACGTTAATTAAGGTGGTAGTTGCGTATTCACCTGTGCGACCAGGATTAAGAATCCAGCTCACAACCAGGACAACATCCAGAACGTCAACGCTACCAGATTGATTGGCATCTGCAGCAAATTCATCACATCCAGAATAGGTGTTTGTACCAAGGATATGACCGACAATACCAACAACATCAAGTACATCAACATTTCCGTCACCGGAAGGATCACCCATAGTCCGGAGGGCACATGTAAACCAATTAGCTGACATTACAGTTGGACCTTCATAAGAGGCACCAAACCAGTAGTATTCAGGAGCTGAATTTAGAGAGAGTGGATCAAAACCGCAGAAAACGGTTTGACTGCCATTATCCCATTCTTTCCAAACACCAACAGCATTTCCAGATGCATCATCTGTTAAAAAGACATTTGCATCCTCAGTTGGAATCACTCCATCAAGCCAATTAGTAACTCCAATTTCAAATTCAGGATCATACATAATCGAGCTTCCAGCTGGAACCGCATCATACATATCACCTGATAGTAGATCACCCATCACAGCAGTAAGTGCATTTAGTCCGCCTGCTCCAATATCATTTCTACTTTCAGCAACACCTAAATCGTTGAAAAACGATCCTGGTTCAAATACTTCATCTGCCCATGTTCCATTTAACATGCCAAATGTTTCATCACCAGCGAGGAAATAGCTTTTTCCACCTGTATTAAGCCAATCATGAATGATATCATAATGATCAACTAGGGGTCCACCAGTGGTTAATTCCATGACAATATCATAAAATTCCAATAGCTCAGCGTTTACTGGTCCAAACCACAAATCAGGAGAATAAAGAAAATTTCCTGTATAATTGCCTTCATAGAAGTAGTATGCAGCAGGGTAACCAGAACCATCCATATCATTGTTATATACCCAGAGGATATCATTTGATGGGGCATAAACAAAGTATGATCCACCCCATGTAGTTGTAGTTCCTTCTTCATCAGTTGCAGAAACCCTATAATCAACATTGGTTCCACCATCCTGGCCTGGTATATCTGCAGCATAAATACTGCGTGAAGCTCCAGACATTGAAACGCTATTCCAGACCATCCCACCATCGGTGGAATATTCCAGATCAACTGTGAAAGCATCGCCATTAGTTTCAGTGGCATCAACAGTCACTTCTTGATCATCGGATCCATATACTGTGCCACTTGGTCCTGTAATATTTGTTAATCCTGGAGGTCCGTCAATTGCAAACCAATCTAGGAAATAATTGACAAATTCCCAGAATTCAGGTATGTATTCAAGACTACCTGGTTCTCCTTCAGTAGAGTCAACTGCCGCATCTGCCATGAATGAGATTAAAGCAGTTTTACTGGTACCATTATCATATTGAACACCAACAATTTCTTCAGTATTAAGACCTTCATAAATAGGATCAGCTAAACCAGGGGTCATAAAATCTGTCCAGTTTAAACTAGTATATTTTGCATGATTCAGGAATAAATCAGGTAATCCTTCTACGAGTGAAACAAGAGATGTATCACCAGAACCACCATTATTCGGGTCATCATCGTCATCAGGATCATTTACACCGCCACTGATACCAAACCAATCATACGCCGGGTCTCCAGGACCAAATGTAAGTTCAAGAGGATATGAGTCAAGATTCTGGCCAAAGAACCAGTCATGATCAACCAGTACTAAGTTACCGCCGCCGTCAAGAAAATCGCCATAACCAGGATCAGTTGCACTTGCAATTGCCGGAAGAGTTGAGTTGCCCCAACCATAAACGAAAATGTTTGACCAGCCATGATTAATAACAGACCAATCGATACCTGCATTGTCGTTAGTCACCCATGTTTCAAATGAGAGACCATACATTGCAGCTGCTTCTTCATAACCAGTCTGATAGTCGTTTCCACCATCACTAATGATAAGTAGATCTGCATCAGGATAAGTAGGTGCAATAATAGTAAATGCATTTGAAGCTGATTCAGCCATAAGTCCATCATTATCAGTTGAACTAACCCAGTATGAAATAACATCACCTGCAGCAGCTGTATAACTGATATCCCAGCCCCAGATACCATTTCCATCAGCACCAGTATCAATAGCAAAAGCAGAGTTAAGGTCTAAATCAGCTACTTCTGTGCCATTAACTTCAACATGAAGGTGAACATCATCATCTCCATTTATGGCCATGCCGGATCCGTCAACATCAACATCGTCGAATAAATCTACTTCAAGAGTACGTGTATCTGAGGTAGCATAAGTATTTGATAAGATACCAGGGCTTGCCGCAATCGGTGCACCCCAGGGGTATGTTACCTTAACAAGCATCATTACATCAATTGCTTGAGAATAGATTCCCCATGGCAGATCACCTTGGTCAGTATTCCAAGGACCACCGAGCCAGGTATAGGACTCTTCTCGACCAGAAATCTCATTATTGTTTGATAATGGATTTGGTGTATCTCCACCTTTTACAAAGGAAATAACAAATGGTGGAGGATTGGAAAGATCTTCTGAATCACCAACTTGAAATGTACCACCAATATCTAACAAGGCAACTGCTGACCAGTCAGCATTGTATGCTTCAATTGTATTGGGAGTCGGATTTGTTCTTAATGTACCAATTGGTGAAAGATCTGTAGTCCCTCTTGGAATATCATAGGCATCACCATTTGGACTCAATTCACTTGCTGCACCATAATCTGAACCAAATGCCACTACATTACCGGCAGTAAACCATTGCTGGTAAACTTCCTGTACAATACAAGGTGCGGCAGGGGTAAATACAACAGAAAAGGTATCACCTGCTCCACCACTACCAAGATAGTAGTATGAATCAGTTTCTGGCATATAGGACAGACCCCAACAGGCATCATCGCCATCTGGACATGATCTGGTTCCACCTTGCTGATTATCATTATTCTGATAATTCTTGAACCGGAATAGTCCTTCTTCCTGCTCCCGAGACCGGATAGAAGGATCGTTGTTAAGTTGAATATTGAGTTCATCTAAAGCACTCAAGGGCATAACTTGATTTGTTCCTGCCACCATTACCTGTACTTTATTGGAAGTCAATCGACTGGTGTTTGCCTGTTTCTCTGCCAGCATTAAGCTGATACTCAGTAAACCGACCAGTACGAATACTATCTTATTTTTCATTTGCATCTCCTTGCATTACTTATTGATTAGCTAATAGTCCTAACAGCTCATTAATAAATGAGCCATAGTCTGTCGTGTAATTATAGTTTAATATAATTGTGTCTCCTTCATCTAAAACGGGATTTCCCTGAAAGGACAAGGTATTCAAACCCTCATCAATATTACTTATCTCATAAATCAGTCCCAGATCACATGATTCCACTGAAGACACTGATATTAATTTATAAGCAGTATTATCGGAATTCCACACTTCATCATCATTGGCATCTGTAAAACTCTCTGCTCCATCCCAAATAAAATTCCCATTGGCATCGTCTAAGGTTTCACCGGAATCCCAAATTGAGTTTCCCTCTGTCCCTGTTGAGCCATCAAAGTTATCACCATTGGGATCACTCCCAGGTACAAACCCTGGATCTTCAACTGACAGACATCCACCGGAGCCATCCTCAAAGCTATCGAGACAACCGTCGATACCAATATCAGTAAATGTTTCAGCTGGATTATACATGCAGTCCTCATTGCCGTCAACATATAATTCCTCAAGTGTTCCTAAATGTTTACCATCCAGCATCGTAGTTTCAGTATGTGATACTGAGGCACCCCCAATGGTGGATTCTACTGTACTAAATGAAAATCCATTTTCAACCATTTGAGAATATAAGGTAGTAATATCACCGAGATTATACTGTAGCTGATATTTAATGGCAGAGAGTGATTCGCTGGAAATATTAGCGTCATATCGGAATATAAAATTAAGGTTATTCTCCAAAACAATATCAATTTGAGATATGGCATTTTCAAATTGTGAATTATCTCCACTAGCCCAATAGATTACAGCCAATCCTGCTCTTGCTTCATTCTCAAAAACAGCTCCCATCGGATCAAATTCAGAGAATATAATAGCTGCATTAAAGTTTGATTCTGCGGATAATAGGTCCAGACTGGCACTTCGGGCAAAACTCCAGCCCAACCCGAGATATGGTTCAGATTTTGTAGCATCTCTAGAGGCTGCTGTTTGAAAATACAAGATTGCTAAGTCAAATTCACTTTCGGAAAAAGCCTGCCAGGCATTTTCCATCAGCCAATTATATGTATGTGGTTTTTGAGATAGAAAATTATCGTCGCTGAACTTTTCTGAACAGCCAAAAACCAATAGTAATATTAAAGTTATATATGAATACTTCCTCATTTCATCAATACCATTTTAATCGTTTTGTTAAAACTTTCTGTCTGAATTCTAGTAAAATACATCCCAGAAGGTGTGGCTTGCCCGTTTGAAGTTAGGCCATTCCATTGAAGTGAATAGTCACCAGCCGTATAAAAATCCTGTGTTATGGTTCTAATAAGTTGTCCGGTTAGATTATAAATCTGAATCGTCACGAATTCATCTTCAGGTAGTGAAAAATCAAGTTTCGTGGATGGATTGAATGGATTTGGATAGTTCTGTTTCAAACTAAATAACTCAGGGATAGTTGTTAACTCCTGACTGACCAGGTGATTATCTCCTGAGACTAACAGATAGTAACCCATTGTTTCAGAATAAACCTGAATCTTTCCATTTGAGATTGAACCACCTAAATTGATCCAGCCTGATTCAGCCAAATGATACACCTTTATTTCCTGCTCAATTTGAGGATCGATATTAAACCAAAGTTTCACTGCCTTTTCCGGAGAATAAGAATCAGGACCAAAATAGAAAACATCTGATACTGGTGTAAGTCCTACAAAATCAAAATCAAAATTAGAATTTTTTAATAATCGATTATTGGTTATCTGTATGAATCCAGAATTGTCAAGGTCAGTATCATAAATAGTTATGCCTGCTTGGTCGCCATTTGAAACAATGGACCTTCCTAATGAACCTGTAGAATATTCAGTAAATACTTCAGCTTCATCCATTTCCACAGGATTACCGCTTTGATCCATTCCTTCATATGTTAAAGTATATTGATCCCAGATTCCCAGGACCCAAGGACTATAATAAATCACCTGATCATTTCCAGGTGTCTCCATTGGCTCTAACAGAACAACTGTTGTATCATATTGGGAGGCAATTTGAATTTGTGGACCTTCAACGCCAAAGACATCAAATATGGGTCTCTGGCTTACAACATACAAATCGAGGAAATTTTGTACACCAACATTTTGGAGAACATAAAAATCACTGAAATCCTGTGGACTTGTAATATTTGATATTACATAATCATATGATGCAGGTGGTTGGGTATCATCAACCTTTGCAACAACAAGTATCATATTCATATTGCCTGCCCATGTCCAAACAGCCAATCCATCTGCGCAGGTAGTACCGTTCCAGCTGCCGGCATTACTCGTACAGCATTCTTCAGCAGTTAATGAAACATTGTCCTCACATGCACCCGAACCGCTTTTGAATGTGAAATCCTCATCGGCAATTGAATTGGTTGATACAGGTAATAAACCTTTTCCATCGACAAGATCAATATCAAATGATTTAACCTCATAAAGAGGATTCATATTTTCAGTAAATCCATTTTTTAACATGATTTTATTAACTCTGAAATCAATACCATCATATCCATCAATAATCAAATCATCATAGGGATCAAGTAACGGACTTTGATATATGAGGCTATTATCCAACATACTAACAGAGAATCCGCCAATTAAGAAATAATCAAATGACCAGGGAGTAATTCCAGTTTTGCTATAAGGAGGTGGTTTTGCCTCATCAAATGTAAGGGATGCAGCATTTTTGCCAGATGGTGCACCATATAGATTTACATTATCCATTCTGTACATGCCATCATAAATACCATTTTGATGATCAATATCCATAAAACAAGCTGTGGCGTAATCAATAAAGACATCCTGCATGTCTATATCAGAGTATCCTACTGCAATAAGGGATTCATTTACAGATTCGATGCCCTGAAATTCTTTTGTCGTGAGCGCATTAATAATCTCCCAACCAGTTTCACCGGAAAATTTTTCAAAGAGATAATTCAAAAATAGATAGACATTATAATGGTCAATTCTACTATTTTTTGAAAAACTAATATATGTAAGCTGATTGGCAGCCGGTGTTCCTGGGACGGTATTATTTCCAAAGAATTTTACATCACCTAACAATCTCTTCTGCTCAAAATATGCTAATCCTTCCTTAAGCCATACTTCCTCGTCAGATTCATTTTGGGTAATTAGTAGTTTTGTATATTCATGGACTATGGCGTTATACATTGTGATAAAATCTTCGTCGTCATCATCATCGTGGGAAATTGTTACCTGTGGGAACGCATCCAGAAAAAGTAATTCACCGACATTAACGGTTACTTCTTCGTTCGGGTTTGCATCCGGTTCAGGATAGACTGTTGAGTAACCATGAGTATATAAACCGCCATTCGTATCATTGGAACCGCGGATATATTCATCAACTATATCATATAATACTATGGTAATCTTCCCATCCCCATTTATATCCTGAAGATCGCCGTATGTGTTTTCAAGAGTAGCCTTATTTGCAGAAAAGAAATCCGCTATCAGTTGAACATCTTCTTCATAGAGCTGGGCCCAAACTGGATCATGATTTGAATTATGTGGTAATGCTTCGCATTCTTCCGGTGACGAAACTTCAGGATAGATATCATAGGGATGGACACCTGTATCTGTTTCGATACAGAATCCATTCCATAAAGATTCTTCCACGAGAATATTGAAATTTTCTGAATTATATTTCTGAGATAGATGCATCTTTGCAGGAGGGGTGGCAAAAGCGCGATGACTCTCATTCCAAAGTTCCTGTCCATAAAAAAGATCAAAGGTTATTGGTTCGAACAGATCCCATATTCCGTTTGGATATTCATCATTAAACGGTTCACCCATATCGTAAATTCCATTTCCTTCTGTACCATCTGGATTATTTACTGAGTCATAATTATCACCTTCGGGATCAAGAACATCTATCCAGGTTGCACCACCATCATTACATTGCATTTCTGTAGAATAAACGGTCCAAACTCCGGCTACTTCCCAATCATTATCAGGATTCCAGGTTCCAGGGGGAACATGACTTTCACAAGCATCCTTTGTATTACCCCAAAATCCAGGTATGCAACGACCATCTTCAAGACAATCATCTTCATTGTCAAATTGTGGATCAGAGCATAAAGCTGCTTCGCATTCACTTTGGGTCAACAATGTTGGATCAGAGCAACCACCTGATTCTGAACAAAAACCGGGATACCCTTCTTCTTGATCACTGGGAATCCCATCAGAACCAAAGTCGTCAAACAACTCAGCAGAATCATCACATTGAAAGTTACCATTCATATCAAGACATGGCAATGCAGTCATATTATCGATATTACTAAAAGCGCCTGAAGGCAGAAGGACATTTAAATCTAAAAATTGATTTAATGGAATAGCATTAGAAATTTGTAGAAATTCACTATCAGATATTTGAAATCTCAACTCTGGGCTTGCATCATTTACTGTGCTGAGTGAAAGATCATTTATAGTTACCGTTACTCCATTGATGATTAGATCAATTGAATTGAGATTCACTGAGTTGGTTTCGATATTTTCATCAAATATTGCGATGAGTTCTTTAGTATCAAAATCAATTCTAAATATTTCAAGAACAGGGCCGGTATCATCTGATAAATAGATTACTGGTTCATCCGTAATGGCAAAATTTCCATTGTTATTCGTATTACCTGATGAGAAAAATGTATATGCCGCTACCGAAATTACTAGATCATCACCATTCTCACCGGCAAATTCCATCCACTCAGCGTTTTCATGTGATAAAGTAAGATAGGTATTTTCTTTAGAATTATCCCTATTCACATCTGCTGAAGTTACATTAAGACTCTCACCGGATTGGATATTGGTGATAGAAATATTTTCAATATCCAGAGATTGCTGATTCAGGTTTATGAGATCAAGTCCAAAATATGATACTTTGTCCGGATCCCAGTTGAATACCAATCTATCCAAACCAGAATCGTATGATATCTCTGAAATTTCAGGCTCATCATATTCGCCAATGATTGTGAGCTCGAAGGAATCGGAAAGATTGCCGTTACCATTGACATCGTATACAGAATAGGTATCCAGATTAATTGTCAGGTTCGTGCCACCTGCTTGCACCATCAATTGTTCGATGAGTTCCTGATCAGAAAATAACAACTCATTGAGGATCATTGTTTTCCCTGAAGCTGATATTAAGTTGTCTCTCATCCCATTCAATTGAAAGAAACTTACACCATCTGATATGGTAATTTTTGAATATACAGGGAATGGGTTATAGATTTCGACATCTCTTGAGTTATCAAAATATAATCTGATTTCATTCTCGGCTGGTTCATATGTTGCATTTGTCAATTCCAGAGGCATACTCTCAGGAATCAAAGTAAGAGGAGAAATCTGGGATTCATTGGGATTATACATTGTATCAATAAATGCTCCCTTGCCAACTGCAATGGATAGACCTGAACTATCTTCACCGATCACATCCAATTCAATTTTCTTTGCATCTCGAACATTGAGATAAATGCTTATCACATTGCTATCATCTGTTTGTTCGACATGGTCCAGCCCTTCCAATGTTGTTGAAGCATCGCCGTTGAAAATGGTTATATTAAATGGATTGATATTTTGTTCTGTGTCTAAGACACCATTTCCATTTGTATCTTCAGAGGGGTTGCCATCCAGTATGCCGTTACCAGGGGTTCGATCTTCGGCAATTTGGTCGAATTTCACTAAACGATCAAAGCTAATCTCAAGAAGGTTTTCCCCGGCATCATATTCAGCGTCGGTAACTACAGGGCTTGAGTTGTCAGTATTTGAAAAAACTATTTCAATTGAATTCATTGCACTAACTGAATAGTCTTCACCAATAAATGCGCCGGCTTCAATGTTCAGAATAAGGCTGTTGAGATCCATTTCTTCAAGATCTACAGCAGATTCGTTTGTTTTTCCCCAATACTGAAAAGTCTCAGCGTTATCGTCAGTAGTGTTTACCCTTTCATCGATTTGTTCTTCGTAGACTAAATCAACTATTACTTCACCGGAGTTTAATCCTGGATTAAGTATCAATCCACCGGTTAAAGTCATAATTGTATTGCCGTCTTCAAATGTCATCAAACCTAAAAGAACATTATCAGTCCTGACATTCTCGTCAAACTGGATTGTCAAGATATTAGAGTTCAAATCATAATCAGCGCTTATTGGCTCAACCCCTGGTAATAGGGTGAGACACAAAATTGATATTATCAGAATTATTTTTCTCATAGTCCATACCCTATGCTAAATTGATGTACATAGTCTAACAGTCCATAATTGGATACTGAATAGTTGAAGGATACATCCTGGTTAATAAATGATTTCAGGTTTACACCAAAACCGCCCATGATACTTGCGGTATCATGATTGGAATACATACCAAAACGTGCCGTAAGAAAATCCATATAATTGTATTCCCCACCAAGATTGACTCTTTCCAATGAATCATTTGGATGAACTCCATCGACATTTACGGTGAGACTATGCTGAGAATTATCCTCAAAAAAATCATAGCTAAGCCCAATTTGGAAGGTAAGTGGAATATGGTATTGACGATAATCTTCATCATCTGTAGTTTCAACGCCATCTGAATAATCTACATGTGATTCAGCGAAATCCAACTCCGGTCCAAAGTTTCTGATTGTCATTCCAAGTTTAAGGCTGTTAAACCCAGTGAAGTAAAAAGTACTTATGTCCAGTCCCCAGGCAGATGACTCAAGATTATAATCACCAGAACCTTCTTTGATATAATACAAGTTTACACCAAAAGAAAACTTTTCGGTTAATCTTGAGGCAGTAGAAACCCCTACAGCCAGACTATTCCAGTTGAATTTTTTGCCAGTTCCATTTGGAAAGCCAATAGTTGTTTCCTTCATATCCCCCGTATCTAAAGCGCGGTAATG
>Ga0233431_1001744_pt1 | contig 35017 bp, 26 predicted proteins | sample SI_118_April2016_FD_179867 | JGI IMG/M metagenome (GOLD analysis project Ga0233431, IMG submission 179867) | Seawater microbial communities from Saanich Inlet, British Columbia, Canada - SI_118_April2016_200_MG | ecosystem: Environmental > Aquatic > Marine > Inlet | place: Canada: British... | reverse complement strand
ACTTCCGAAGGTTCAAGTCCGATGCGATCGATGACTTCCTTGACCACCTTGACGCCGTAATCGATGCTTGAAATATTGCTCGTGACGCCACCGAAACGGCCAAAAGGGGTTCTAACTGCACTGACGATTACCACATCCCTGCTATCATCCATTTTCATATCTCCTTATATTGGCATAATCCCATGTTTCTTCGGCAACCGGGGCTTGTCCTTCTTTTCCAGCATTTTGAGGGCCGATACGATCTTCACTCTGGTTTCAGCAGGGTAGATCACATCATCTATCACTCTCAAGGCGCCTGCCAGATAGGGGTTCGCAAAATGTGTATCATATTCTTCGACGAATTTCTTTCTTGCGGCCACAGGGTCCGGCGAGTTTTGGATCTCTTTTGCCCAGATGACTTCAGCAGCCCCTTCAGGCCCCATGGAAGCACACTCGGCCGTCGGCCATGCGTATACCAGATCAATCCCCAACTCCTTGGGGCCCATGGCCGACCACCCACCGCCATAGGCTTTTCTGAGAATGATCGTGACCATCGGAACGGTTGCGTCTGAGTAGGCATAAAGCATCTTGGCCCCATGCCTTATGATCCCTCCGTACTCCTGGTTGATGCCCGGCAGGAAGGCCGGTGTGTCCATCAGGGTTACAATGGGGATATTGAACGCATCCAGGATTTGAATGAATCGCGCTCCCTTGTCAGATGAATTGATGTCAATGGCGCCACCCAGGACTTTCGGCTGGTTGGCGATGATGCCGACGCTCCGCCCATCCATTCTGGCAAAGCCGATGACCATGTTTCGTGCGTAATCGGGTTTTATCTCGAAAAAGCTCTCCTTGTCTACGATCTCATTAATGACAAGACGGACGTCGTAAACCTTCCTTCTGCTTGCGGGAACGATCTCTTCCAGTTTTGGACAAAGTCTGAAAGGATTATCCTCCGGTGTGTTTTTTTCGGGTTTTTCGAAACAGTTTGCAGGCAGGTAGGAAATAAGTCCCTTGATTTTTTCGATGCAGTCTTCATCATCTTCAGACTCGAGATCTGCAACGCCGCTTTTCCGGGAGTGGACTGCAGAACCCCCAAGGTTCGCATTATCGGTCTCTGCTCCGGTTACAGCCTTAATGGCGGCAGGACCCGTGATAAACATGAAACTGGTCTTTTTCGTCATGATGATAAAATCCATCAGGGCGGGTGAATATGCGGATCCGCCCGCCGAAGGACCCATGATGGCGGCGATCTGGGGGATCACGCCCGAGCACCTTGCGTTTTGAAAAAAAAGCCGGGCAAAGGTGATATTTTCTGAACCCTCCTGAAGTCTCGCGCCTGCTGAATCATACAGACCGATGAGAGGTGCTTTGGCTTCGAGGGCCATAGCGGCTGTATCGGCCATCTTCTTTTGGTGCACTGGACCAACGGATCCTCCCATCACTGTAAAATCCTGTGAATATACAAATACAGTTCGACCCTCTAGGTCTCCGTAACCGGTTACAACGCCGTCAGCCGGAAGCTCCTTTTTATCCATGCCCAACCGGGTGCACCGATGCTTTGCAAAAAGGCCCAGTTCCACAAATGTTCCAGGATCTAAGAGTCTGTCAATCCTCTCACGAGCGGTGAGTTTTCCCTTTTTGTGTTGAGCTTCAATCTTGGCAGGTCCTCCGCCTGATTCCAAATTCATCCGCCGTTCGTTGAGCGTCTGAATTTTTTCTCTCATAAGGCTCATATCTGTTTCCTTGGAATTGGTTTTTTAAACTTCTCAATGATGAGAAATCAAATCACTTTTTTCGATCTCAGTTCATGGATTTTGTGATCATTGTAACCCAACAATCCTCTCAGGGTTTCATCCGTATGTTCGCCAAGAAGCGGGGCCGCTGAATCAATTCGTCCGGGGGTCCTGGAAAGTTTGGCGGGTATGCCGGCGATCTTCATCAAGCCCGCGATGGGATGCTCTGTTTCCACCAACATCTCCCGGGTTTCCACCTGTGGGCAGTTAAAAATATCATCGACCGTGTTTACAGGTGCTACCGGCACATCGTATTCCATGAGTATCCTGACAATTTCATCTCGTTCCATGGACGTTGTCCAATAAGTAATGACCGATTTGAGATAACTGTAGTGCTCTGAACGGCCCCACATGGTATTGAATCGCGGGTCTTCGAGAAGATCAGGTCGCTTTATGGCTTTGCACAGGTTTTCCCACTGTTTTTCCCAATGACCTGCAATTACCACATGCTTCACATCTTTGGTTTCAAAGCAGTCATAGGGCGCGTAAAGTGGGTGGGCATTTCCATAGCGACCGGAGATGGTTCCAGCCATTGAGTACATCATAATGGCTCTTTCCGCCATGTAGAGCATCGAATCGTACATGGCGCAATCCACGTGTTGGCCCTGTCCGGTCTTTTCTACGGCGTGGAGGGCAACCATGGTGGCGTATGCAGCAATGGCGGCAGGCCAGATATCTCCAATTCCAGGTCCTACTTTATAAGGAGAGCCTCCCTTTGGACCTGTCATGGCCATAATGCCTCCCATGGCCTGTGCAATGAGATCAAAAGCGGGTCTTTCCCGATAGGGACCGGTGTGCCCAAACCCGGAGATGCTAGTGTAAACGATCTTCGGATTGATTTTGCTGAGGGATTCGTATCCGAGGCCAAGGCGATCCATGACGCCCGGGCGGAAATTTTCTATCACAACATGCGCTGTCTTTGCCAGCTCCTCTACAATACGGACCCCTTCGGGATGTTTCAGGTTGACGGTAATGCTTTTCTTGTTCCGACTGATGGAGAGAAAGAAACCGCCGGCCTTGTGCTCGGTGTCATGGTCTGCAAAGGGTCCGATATTTCGAGTGTTGTCTCCTTTGCCCGGCTGCTCGATCTTGATTATCTCTGCCCCATAATCCCCCAGCATCATTGTGGCAAAAGGTCCTGCCAGCATTAAAGTAAAGTCCAAAACACGGATATCATCCAGTGATTGCGGAGGCAATTGTTTCATGCAATATGTTCTCTTTGAAAATAGACGCTTTTTTGCGCTGTCCCCTTCGTGCCAGGTAGAGGCGACAAAGTCCTACTTTTCATCTTTTTGAGATTTAATTAAATTTAAAATTTTGTTGGTATTGTATTCCTCCTATCAGGCATGTCAAGGAAATTCTCATCCTGACGGACCGGTAGCCGTTATTGTTTTTGAATAAACAGGGCGTTACTGAATATCTTGAAATTGCAAGTGATCAGTAACCCTTTGGCTGACTTGATTTTTCTTGGCAGGATTTTTTTATCGAATGAAAAGTGGAATTAAATATTGCGGTGCCAGGAAGAAGGCGGATCAGGTGATAATCAAGGGACTTGTGTTCTGCGAAGTGAACCGGAACCTGCCTTGAGCTACTGATTAAAGGGTGATTTTTTTTCAAATCCCCGGCAACCGGACATGATCGCATGTTTTCGGTTCAGCGGGTATTGGCGGCAGAAGGCCGGTTTCACATCTTGGATGCGGCAACTCCACCGCCGGCTATCGGGTTCTTCTTCCAGAAAGGGGCAGATATCGGTCTCTTTTCGTGTTCCGGGGATGACCCATGCCCGATACCCTTGCGTGTGCCCGTCCCGGCTGATTTCATCGACCCATTTCAGAATGTCGCTTCGTCCTTCTGCTTTCCAGAAAGCCACATCCTCGGCGGTCACCTCGTTGTGGTAATCCAGGTATCGGCAGCAAGCGCCGCACTGTCGGCAGCGGAAATCTTCCATATTGGTTTCAATCCGTACGCCCACTTCCCCTGAATCTGCATCTGTGTCAGGCGTTGCCCGCGCCTGAAAAACCCGTGCCGAGGCCGCGGCCAACAGATCGGGATGCCACCTGGTTTGAGCGATGACGTCACACATATAGTCAACCAGCTCCGGGCCATCCAGCCATTTCATGTGGGATGTACCTGAGCGGTTGATCCATGCGCCGTCTTTCCCCTGTTCTCGTTTTAAATGAATTCCATTGTTTGTGATCAGGCGGATGATGCCGGAAAAGAGGATGCTCTGAGGGTCATACTGGCGGAAGTCCGTTATAATGGCCTGGATGGTCTCACGGGTGGTCAGGAAGATGGATGCAGCCTCCACCAGACACCTCTGCGGAAAATATTGTCGTCGCCGTAGGGGAAAACTTTGTGGTTGCCCTGTTATACGGTTCCTCATTCTTCTTCAAAAAATTAAGGTATTCTTCTTTAAATGTAAAGGCTGATATGGGAATGTTGATTGAAAGATGATAATTTAAATACATCGGTTCCCTAGATCTCGATCCCGACGATGACGCAATTTGACAAAAACCCAAATTGTCAGCATTATAAAATAAACGAAAGGATTTCCCATGAACCTCAGATATATCCTGTTTTTTGAATTGATCATATCTTGTACCATTGGTGCGTGGGCCTTCGTTTCTTATTCTGCGGATCGCTTTGACACAGACAGGATTGAAGCCCAAAGGAGGATTCCATTTCAGTTAGCCCAATCCCTGAATCAAGAAAAACTTAGAAAATTTATGGATTCTGCAAGGCGCGGGATGACGCCCGATCAAATGAAAAAGGCCTACGATGTTTTGAAGCGATCGGGAGTTATGGATAAATTGAAAGAGTCGGGCTTATCCAGCATAGCTCTATCTCCCTTGGAAAAAAAGCTCGTCATTTTCTATACAAATCGAATAGCTCAGATGTACCCGCCCAGGAAGGGTAGAACAAAGTTGCCGCTTGCAGTATTTATGCAACGGCTGTTCAGACTGGCAAGGGAAAGGTCAGAGGGGGGGGGAGATCCTGTTATGGAGAACAGGGCGGCAATCTTGGCAGCTTCCTTGTTTGCCAACGGTGTAGATCCGTCTCTGGTGCTAGGAAAAGATGCGGCGTTTGCCGTCCGGCCAAAGATCCAGCCCAAACAAGTTAGCCTAGCAGGGCGTCATGACCTGATGCTCCATTTTCTTACTTCGGCGGGTTTGGCGCTTACAACTGGAGCGGAGCAGGCCAATAAGGTGGGTATGGAAAAGGAGCTCTCCGACTCGCGGGGGGGCAGTGGTTTCAGTTTTGTCGATCTCGTTGCCAACCGCGCAGGGATTCAACTTGCTATAACATCGACCGTTTTCCCAGAAGAAGCCCGTCTAATTCAGGCCAGAATGAGCCGCATAAAGAAAGATACGGATATCATGCCCTTTACAGCCGGGCTGCCTGAAGGGCTGAGCGAAAGGGAGTTTATTCGGCGGTTTGAAAATATTGAGAGTAAATCCTTTCTCCTGATTTCCCAAACTATTGACGATCGTATAGACCGCTGCCCTGTTTACTGGAACTAAGGGTCTCGGCAAGAAATAATTACACAATCTAGCTTGCCCTTTGGCCCGTCTGCTGCGTTACATCCAACGGCACATATCCACGACGGCTGGAATCGCCCCATTGATGCCCGGAGCGCTACAACGTCAATTTGGAATCAGCCGGTTTTAAGAAAGAAATTAAAGTGAGCAATTGCTCACTTTTGTCTTGACATCTCGATTCTTCATTTCCTATAAAAATCCATAAAAGTGAGCGAACGCTCACTCCATCAGTGTTGGTTTTCGTTCGTGCGCAAAATGTCGACGAAGCCCAAGCGGAATTGCTCAGTATATCTCGATTTCCTTCCATGCTTATCCGTTTGTGTTGCATAACAGATCGATGGGGGAGTCAATTGGGGGGGATTAGCAAGGAGGCGCCTATGAAATAGATATGGGAAAAGAGGAAGGTGATCTTGAAATTAACAATAAATTTATAGGAGGCTAGAATCATGAAGAAAAAAGGTGTTGTTCTTTTTGCGGCTTTCACATTGTTGTTTTTTTTATCGTTAAACGTCATGGCAGGTGAAAAAGTTATCAAATGGAAAATGCAGGCATCCTATCCCGTGGGAACTACGGTAATGATGAATGGCGTTGAATGGGCCAAAGCCATCGAAAAACTGACCAACGGTCGTTTAGTAATCGAAATCCTTCCGCCGGGAGCTATGTGTGGAGTCAGGGACATTGTAACGTATTTGGAGAAAGGTGTATTTGACTGCGCTGTGAGTTATGGTGGTTTTTATACCGGCCTGATCCCTGAAACTGACTTGGAGATTGGCTTGCCGCAGGGACATAGATCTTGGAATGAAGTATGGGATGTAATGTATAATAGAGGATTGGGGGAAATTATTAGTGAGGCATACGCTGAACATAATATCAAATGGTACCCCTGCGCGGCAGACAATTACTATCACTTCAATACTAATTTTCCAGTGAAAAAGCTTAGCGATCTGAAGGGGAAAAAGATCCGGGCTCTGGGGGTTTACGGAAAGTATGTGCAAAAACTTGGTGCTTCCGCAGTCGTTGTTCCCGGGGCTGAGATGTACATGGCTATGAAGCTTGGTACCATTGACGGGGCGATTTACGGGGCTACCGGTCTCCAGGATGTTAAACTCCACGAGGTTGTTAAGTACTATACCCTCCCAACCTCAGCCCAGATCGCTTTGTCACTACTTATCAATATGGATTCGCTAGCCAAACTACCGCCCGATCTCAGGACACTGGTTGAGGTAGGGACACGTTACATCCTTAACGATACCAGCATGCGCTATATTACTCAGTGCAAGGCATCTTTGAATAAATCGGTAAACTCGGGGTCAGTTGAAATTTGCTGGCTTCCTGAAGAAGAGATGGCCAAGATGAGGGCCCTGGTAAAACCATTGTGGGATGAGGTTGGAGCCAAGAGTCCCAGAATGAAAAAGGGCGTTGAAATCTTGAAACAACAGATGCGGGATCTGGGTCGCCCAATGGATTAATACTGAATGAGCATGAGGGTGAGGGCAATGCCTTTACCCTCATCTCTGACCTAATTTTACCCTCATCTCTGACCTAATCAGGAAAAGAGTTCTATTATGCAATTCTTTATTTGCACCGTGGACAAGATGAATGAATGGATTGGAAAAGCGGTCAGCTTCCTGTTGATACCCCTGGTGCTCATTACCGCTTTTGAAGTTGTTATGCGCTATATCGTCAAGCGCCCAACCATTTGGTCGTGGGATTTGAACATCCAGATCTTTGCTGCAATTGTCATGTTGGGCGGGGGATATACCCTTTTACAAAAAGGGCATGTGGTAATCGACGTCTTGGTAATAAATATGAAACCAAGAAAAAGAGCAATTTTGGATCTTATTACGTCGTCGTTCTTTTTTCTTGGAATTACGGTGCTGATATTAGGGGGATGGGACCTGGCCTGGATGTCCATTAAAGCCAGAGAAACTATGCCAACGATTTGGGCGCCTCCTTACTACACCATGAAGATACTGGTTCCGGTGGGAGCTTTATTAGTTTTTTTTCAGGGCATTTCTGAGTTCTTGAAGAATCTTATTATCGTAATTTCAAAAAAAGAGGAAAAGGAATAATCTATATGGAACCGTGGATGGTTGCATGCATTATCATATTATCATTATTAATCCTCCTACTAACAGGTCTTCCAGTGGCGTTTGCGTTGACCGGGCTTTCCTCTCTCCTGCTTTTTTCATTCTTGGGTTCTTCGGCACTTTTCATGGTAGTAGGAGCTGCATTTAAACAGATCGGCACTGAAGTATTTATTGCCATTCCTCTTTTTGTATTTATGGCAGCAGTGCTCCAATTTTCCGGAATAGCCAGCTCCCTTTACAAAACCATGCACATGTGGATGGGCCCCATAAGGGGCGGACTGGCCATAGGTACTATTTTCATTTGTACGATTATCGATGCATTGAGCGGGATCGGCGCTACAGCTACCAGCACAATGGGCCTCGTTGCTTTGCCGGAGATGATCAAGAGAGACTATGACAAGAATATGGTTGTTGGTGCCATTGCCGTTGGTGGCGCGCTGGGCCCCCTGATTCCTCCCAGTGTGTTAATGATTATTGTGGGTGGCTATGCCCAATTGTCTGTTGGAAAGCTGTTCCTGGGAGGTGTTTTTCCGGGACTGCTGATTGCAATGGCATACGCTGTTTACATCGGAGTCCGCTGTATGATCCGGCCACAGGATGGCCCTGCCATGGGAAAAGAAGAACAGGGCACTTTTTGGGAGAAGGTCAAAAACCTGCGCTTTGTGATTTTGCCAATGGGGCTAATTGTATTTATTATGGGCGGGATCTATGGCGGCATTTTTACCCCCACTGAGGCAGCCGGTTTTGGTGCTCTTGGTGCTATTTTTATTGCGATCATTTACGGTAAATTGACCATATCTAATATGACCGGAGCACTTCAACTATCCTTGAAGGTTTCTTGTATGATTATGTGGCTGGTCATAGGTGGCGGATGCTATTCAGCGCTTATCACAGTGACTGGGACGGGAAATTTGGTGTTGGATATCCTTGGAGGCCTTCCTTTTGGAGTCACAGGAATAATCCTTGTTATGTTAGGCATTTCCTTAATCATGGGGATGTTTATCGATCCTGTGGCTATTTGCATGATCTGCATCCCCATCTTTATCCCGGTGCTTAAGGCCCTTTCGATTGACCCTTTATGGTTCATGCTCTTGTTCGTGATTTCAGTGGTCATTGGTTATATTACACCGCCATTCGGCCTTAATATTTTCTATATGAAAGGGGTAGCTCCCGATGATGTGAGCGTGATGGACATATATAAGGGTGTTATACCGTTTACGTTAATAAAAATCGGCTGTCTCGGATTGTGTATTATTTTTCCCTGGATCCTAACCTATCTGCCGAGCCTGATGAGATGAGGAAGGCACATGAAATGAGGGGATAGGCATCATGAAAGATCTTAAAGATAAAGTTGCAGTCGTCACAGGTGGAGCGTCAGGAATCGGCAAAACTATAGCTTTTGCCTTTGCAGAAGCCGGAGCGACCGTAGTGATTCCCGATCTGGATGCAGAGGGGGCTGAGGAAACTTCAAGGGAAATAGAAAATCTCGGCCAAAAGAGCTTCAGCATAGAGAGTGACGTGGCTAACCCGGACCATGTAGACCGCATTTTTGATAATACTCTCGATGAGTATGGGAAAATAGATATCCTCGTCAATAATGCCGGAACCACACATCCCGCAGTCTCTATCCTGGATTTAGACCTGGAATATGTGGACAGGATCTTTGCGGTTGATTTCAAAGGCTTATATCTCTGTAGCCGAAGGGCCGGTCGAGAAATGATTCGCCAAAACAATGGCTGCATTATTAATATTTCATCCATCGCCGGACTCACCCCCTTACCTTTAGTCATGTATGGTCCCATGAAGAGTGCGGTAAATATGCTGACCAAAATCCTGGCGAGGGAATGGGCGCAATATAAGATTAGAGTAAATGCCATCGCGCCCGGTTATGTAATGACCCCGTTGATTAAGAATATGATTGAAAAGGGACAAAGAGACCCACACCTTATCGAAGATCGGACCCCAATGAAGAGCATGATGGATCCTATGGATATCGCAAAAGCTGTCCTTTTTCTTGTTTCATCCGGGGCACGGTATATCACAGGGGCAATACTCCCTGTTGACGGTGGATGGTTGAGTGATGGCGGGTGGGCGGCATATAATCGATGATTAATCCTCAAAAAGGGACCGTTAAGGATGATAGCACCTGTTAGTGGTCCAATAGATTTAACCGGTAGAGTCGCTATAGTAACCGGTGCTTCACGTGGAATCGGGCGGGCGATTTGCCTGGCGCTTGCGCGGGAAGGTGCTAACGTAGGACTTTGCGACATTCTCCCGAGCCCTGAAACCGCAAAAAAAATTAGGTCAATGGAACAGGAAGTTCTGGAGGTTCAATGCGACATCCGCAGGAAGGCAAGCATTCTGTCGGCCGTTAATCAGATTGTTGATTCGTTTGGGCGCATCGACATCCTGGTTAATAACGCAGGAATCCTGGGTGATTCCAGCAAACAGTTTGAGGAATATTCCGAGGATGAATGGGATCTTTTGCTCCAGACTAATCTGAGAGGTGTTTTTCTTATGACCCAGGCTGTTTGGCCTTATCTGAAAAAGCAGGGCAGTGGCAAGGTCATTTGTGTGGGGTCAATTGCAGGGAGGATAGGAGGTCTCTTAGCCGGGCCTCACTACTGTGCGTCCAAGGGAGGAATCCATGCGTTTGTAAAGTGGGCGGCAAAAAAAGGCGCTACCCTTGGAATTTACGTCAATGGTATCGCACCAGGCCCCATAAAAACTCCTATGATAACGAATGAGCCATACAAAGATACGATGGTTCCGCTAGGCCGATTGGGCGAACCGGAAGACATTGCTGAAGTGGCAGTTTTCTTGGCATCACAAGCTTCCAATTTCATAACTGGGAACATTATTGATGTGAATGGCGGTATCCTGATGGTCTGAGTCCCTAATTTTGGAAAATTTTCCAAAGGAATGTTCATGGCTTCGCAAAATCGCGAATTTGGCTGTAACTGTTTGGTTGAAATTTGAGTGTCACAATGCCCCAAAAGAGAAAAATAGGAAAAAAGCAAGTCAAAACAAGGATTAAGAGCACCAAACTGATCGATTTGAGGAGAAAGCAGATCATTGACGGAGCAGTCAAGGTTTTTGCTGCAAAGGGGTTCCATTCTGCAACGGTAAGGGAAATTGCCGATGCAGCCGGACTTACAATAGGATCTCTTTATAATTATATCCGCAGCAAGGAAGATATTATCTATATCGTTTACGATTACATCACCAAAATCCTGAGAGACGAGGTGACGGATGCGATTTCCGGTTTAAGTGATCCGAAGGAGAGGCTCAAGGTCGCTCTGCGTCAAAACCTCAGTACCGTATACGAATACCAGGATGTGGTGATGTTTATCTACAAGGCATCCACTTTTCTTGACAGGGAGAGCCTGAATGAGGTGTTGACAAGGGAAACCGAATATATCGCACTTTTTGAAAATCTATTGAGGGATTACTTCAAGGGAATGGAGGTGGATGAAACCCGTGTCCGTCTTGCTGCGGATCTGCTGACATATCTACCCGTGATTGTTACATTCAGGCGATGGAGTCTCAGACGCCGATTTGAATCCATGGACATCGTGATGAAAGGGATCCATGATTTTATCCTCCATGGGATTGAGTTTATCCCCGGGAGTCGAATAGGATTAGAGGAATTTAATCCCACCTAGCGAAATTGACCGACCTGTCTACTTCTACGCCATGGGCTGATGCAACGCCATCTCACTCGGTCCGGCAGCTCCGACCATCCTCGCCTGTGGAAATCAGGCGCAAAAGAGAGAGTTCCTGCTAAAACCATTGTAGGCCAGATCATTTGGAGTCTTCGGGCGCGGAACAGCTTTTGGGAAAAAGTGCCGAATAATTCGGAATAGAGCCTTTACGGAAGGGAAATTATGATTTCTGTCCCAGGTTACAAGATTATCAAGAAAATCCACCAGGACACCAAGAATGCTCTTTACAGAGGACGAAGAGAAACAGATGCTACACCCGTCCTCATAAAAACGCCTTCATCAGAATATCCGTCTTCAGGAGACCTCGGCAGATTGAGTCATGAATTTGAAATCGCAAAAGACCTGAACTTAAGAGGTATTCTAAGGCCCTACACCCTTCAGAAAATCGGCGGAACTTTTGCCCTGATTTTTGAAGATGTTGGTGGCCAGTCTTTGAAATCCTTTACCGCATCAAATAGACTAAGCTTACGAGAATTCCTTGATATCGCCATCCCTCTTGTAGAGACACTGGGTGAACTCCACCAAAACAGCGTTATCCACAAAAATATTAACCCTGCGAACATCATCATCAACAGAAAAACAGCTGAAGTGAAACTTACCGACTTCAGCATATCATCAGTCTTACATCAAGAAGACCCACGAATCATAAGTCCAACCGTCATGGAAGGGGATTTTGCGTACTTTTCACCCGAGCAGACCGGCAGAATGAATTGTATCCTCGATTATCGGACTGATTTCTATTCTCTTGGTGTGACGTTCTATGAAATCCTCACAGGCAGATTCCCATTCCAAGCTACAGATGCGCTGGAATTGGTGCACAGTCATATGGCCAAGAGACCTCTGCCGGTCCACGAGGTGGATTCTACCGTTCCCACTGCAATTTCAGCAATAGTATCAAAGTTGATGGCGAAGACCGCCGAAGAAAGATATCTGAGCGCGTCAGGTCTCAAAGCGGACCTCGAGAGATGTCTGAGGATGTTTGAGGAAACCGGAAAGATCGAAGATTTCGGGATTGGTCGTCAAGACATTTCTGAGAAATTTCAAATAGTGCAGGGCCTGTATGGCAGAGAAAAGGAAATTGAGGACTTGCTGAGATTATTCGACCGGGTCAGCCACGGGAAAACTGAGATCGCAATGGTGTCCGGGTATGCCGGAATCGGAAAAACATCTCTCGTAAAAGAAATCTATAAGCACCTCACTACGAAAAAAGGCCATTTCATCTCCGGCAAGTTCGACCAACTCCATCGGAATGTACCATATAGCGCCCTGATTGATGCCTTCCAGGAACTCGTTCGTGATTTATTGACCGAAAAGAGGGAGTTCCTGGAGCATTGGAAAGAAGAGCTCCTGGCGGTATTGGGGCCTAACGGCCAGATCATTATTGATGTAATATCCGATGTGGAGCTGATTATCGGAACACAACCGCCAGTCGTTGATCTGGGGCCCGTGGAGTCCCAAAATCGGTTTAATCTGGTATTCAGGAATTTCATTCGCATTTTCTGTGATAAAGAACATCCTATGGTTATCTTTCTGGATGACCTTCAGTGGGTGGATACGGCAACACTTAGACTCATTGACCTTTTGATGACAGATGAAGAAATACAATATCTTTTCCTCATCGGTGCATACAGGGACAATGAAGTTGATTCATCTCACCCGTTGGCGATCTCACTTCAAAGTCTAAAGGAAAATGGGGCTCCAGTTACGCAGATTGAAATTGGGCCCTTGGGGAATCTACATGTGATGCAGCTCATTGCTGACACGCTAAGCAGGGACCAGGAGTCGGTAATGACTCTGGCAAATCTCGTGGTCCAAAAGACCAACGGTAATCCTTTCTTTGTAAGCCAGTTTCTAACGACCCTCTACGAAGAAGATCTGCTTATTTTTGAAGCGGATGAAAGAGAATGGCAGTGGGAGATGCGACGAATCCAAGCACTGGATATCACGGGCAATGTCGTTGAACTCCTCATCAAACGTCTCGAACGGCTTTTTCCTGAAACACAGCATTTGCTTCGATTAGCTGCCTGCATAGGAAATCGATTTGACCTCAAAACTCTGAGTCAGATTACCGATAAAACGACCGCTGATACTTTTCATGGATTACTTCCGGCGTTACAGGAAGGGATAATAATTCCATTTTCAAGCTCTGGGTTTGAGGACCTGCCCGACCACGATGGCATCAAAGGGGGAAAGAGCTTCAAGTTTCTTCATGACCGTGTGCAACAGGCAGTCTACGCTCTCACTGAAGAACAAGAAAAGAAAAAGGTGCATTTGAAAATTGGGAGACTGCTGTTCGAGAACGCTGAAAGCAAAGCACGGGAAGAAAGACTCTTCGACATCCTCAATCACTTGAACCCGGCGAGGGACTTAGTTACACAACAGACGGACCGGAATACACTGGCAGAACTGAATCTCAATGCCGGCAGAAAAGCCAAGGTATCTGCAGCTTATGAGATGGCATTTGAATATCTTAAGATAGGTCTGGGTCTTCTCGATCCCTATAGTTGGCGGGACCAATATGAACTGGCTCTGGAATTACATAATGAAGCAACCGAAGTAGCTTGTCTCTCGGGACATTTCGAGCAGATGGAGAACCTTGCCAAAACCGTGAGGCAAAATGCTTCTGCCGTCCAGGACAAAGTCGCTGTTTATCAATTTCGGGTTCTGGGGTATTGGGCACAGAATAAATTATCGGAGGCAATAAACGCGGCATTGGATATTTTGCAGATGCTGGGCATGAAGTTTACAAGAAAGCTAAGCCTAACCGGTATACGCCGTTCTGTAAATCAGACCCAAGCCTCTTTTGGTAAAAAAACCATCGAAGAGTTGCGCGACCTTCCTCAAATGAGAGATCCGGTTAATCTGGCAATACTTCGTATAATTAAGGATGCTGCCTTTTGCGCCTATTCCACCCGTTTTGACCTTTTCGTCCAATTACTCCTTGCAGGTATTAATTTGATTCTACGTCAAGGAAATACCTCGCTTTCGCCTTTCTTCTATTGTTTTTATGGTTCGGTTCTTTGTGGAGTTGCGGGCGATATCGAATCCGGTTATAAATATGGTCAACTTGGTTTAGCTCTTCTGAAGAGACTGAACGCAAGAGAGATCATGTGTCGGACACTTTTTACTTTCAATGTCTATATCAGCCACTTCAAAGAACACATAAAGGAGACCGTCAAACCCCTTGCTGAGGGTTATCAGGCGGGTCTTGAAACGGGTGATTTATCATATGCTGCATATTGTGCTCTATCCCACTGCGTTCGCATGTATATGGCAAGTACAAATCTGACTGAAGTCAAGAATGAGATGGAAATGTATGTTAATGCCATTCGAAAAATAAATCAGCCATTAGTTGTCGATGTGCTTCAAATGTTTCATCAAGCTATCTCCAACATGTTGAATGATTCTGAACAACCATGGATGCTGATTGGAGAAGTCTACGACGAACGAACCCAGTTACCATTTCATCAGGAAGCGAATAACAGATTCGCCCTTCATTACTTCTATTTTAACAAACTCATCGTTACCTGTATGTTTACGCAATATGATGAAGCTGTTGAGTGCGCAGACATGGCAGAGAGATATCTGGACGAGGTTACAGGTGGTTTGGCAGTGCCTGTTTTTCACTACTACGATTCCATCGCCCGTCTTGGTGCCTACGACTCTACTGTGGAAGACGAGCGGAAACGCAACCTTAAGAAGGTAGCCTCCAACCAGAAGAAGATGAAAATGTGGGCCAATCATGCCCCGATGAACCATCTGCACAAATACCATCTTGTAGAAGCTGAGCGCTGCCGAGTTCTCGGCAAAGAAATAGAAGCGCTAGACCACTACGACCGCGCAATTCAACTTGCAAAAGAAAATGAATATTTCTATGAGGAAGCCTATGCGAATGAATTAGCTGCTAAATTCTGGATTGCAAAGGAAAAGGAGGAAATCGCGAAAATATATCTTGGCAGGGCCTTTCATCTCTATGCGCATTGGGGCGCTACTAGAAAAATGAGAGACTTAGAGGAAAAGTATGCACTGTTGATAGTAGAAACACCGACTGAGGATGCAACTGCAGGTCGCCTTCTCCCGAAAAGCGCTACTTTGAATCTGGATCTTTCAACAATGATGAAAACGTCGCAGGCTATCTCCAGCGAGATTGTGCTCGATAAGCTTCTTAAGACATTCATGAAGATAGTGATTGAGAATGTCGGGGCTCAGACAGGTTCTCTTATTCTTCAGTCGGAGGGCAGGCTCCTGGTGAAAGCGCACTGCGCCGTTGACCGAGATGAGGTTTTGATAGAGTCATTTCTCCCCGTTGCGGAAGCTGACTACCTCTCCGATGCAATAGTGGCCTACGTTGCAAAGACTGGGAAACACCTCGTTCTAGACGATGCTGCCCAAGAAGGGTTGTTTACGAACGATTCATATATTAAATCACGTCGCCCAAGATCCATCTTGTGTGCGCCCATCCTCCACAAATCGGAACTAATAGGCGCGCTGTATCTTGAAAATAACCTTATATCCAAAGCCTTTACTCCCGAGCGACTTGAAGTACTCAGGGTTTTATCATCCCAGATTGCCATTTCATTAGAAAATGCGAGATTATATGGTGATCTGAAGGAAGCTGAGGAAAAGTATCGGGGTATATTTGAAAATGCGGTGGAGGGCATTTACCAGACAACCCCGGAAGGATGCTTTAGGGGCGCCAATCCTGCGATGGCTCGGATGCTCGGATTTGAGTCACCGCAAGAGCTTCTGGAACAAACCAACGATATTGAGCACCAGCTATACGTGAACCCTGATCGACGTAAAGAACTCTTAGCCCTGATTCGGGAGCACGAAACCGTCTCCGGGTTTGAGGTTGAGTTCTACCGAAAAGACAGGAGCCGCTTTTGGGCGTCGCTTTACTCTCGGCCGGTGTATGACGACAGCGGGAACCTCACATTCATAGAAGGTATTATTACAGATGTTACAGAGAAAAGAAGGGCAATGGAAGCCTTGCACGAACGGGGGGAATACCTGCGAAAGGAGAATATCCGCCTGAGATCAAACATAAAAGATCGCTACAGATTCGGCAACATCGTGGGGAAAAGTCCTTCAATGCAGGAGGTCTATGAGCTGATTTTAAGAGCAGCAGCAACTGATGTGAATGTAATCATCTATGGAGAATCCGGAACAGGTAAAGAACTAGTGGCCAGGGCTACCCATGACATGAGTGACCGGAAAGGGAAAAGGTTTGTTCCTGTGAACTGCGGTGCCATCCCACAAAACCTGCTTGAAAGTGAGTTTTTCGGTTATAAGAAAGGGGCTTTTACCGGTGCCATTGGCGACAAAAGCGGCTATCTCGACTTAGCGGACGAGGGCACCTTGTTCTTAGATGAACTGGGTGAGATGAACCTGAACATTCAAGCTAAACTGCTGCGGGCCATCGAAGGAGGCGGATACTCGCCGGTTGGAGGCTCCAAGGAGAAAAGCTCCAACATCCGTATTATAGCCGCAACCAGCCGAGATTTGCAGGACCACGTCAAAAATGGATTAATGCGGGAGGATTTTTATTATCGAGTGCACATTATTCCAATCTCCCTGCCGCCATTAAGGGAGCGGAGAGAAGACATCCCCCTTCTGATCGATCATTTCCTGAAAATTTACGGTTATAGAGAAGACGTACCCCCATTGACTGGAACAGTGTTGGAAAAAATGCTGGGTTATGACTGGCCAGGAAATGTAAGGGAACTGGAAAATACCCTGCACCGGTATGCCACATTAAAGAAACTGGATTTTCTTGGGTCGTCTTCAAAAGAAAAGGCCGATTCTCTTACCCCGTCAGTTGACATATCCTTTGATCCTCAAAAAACAACCCCGAAGCTTCGCGATTTTGTTGCAGGTCTGGAAAAAAAATACATCACGCAGCTATTGGAGCAATATCAATGGAATAAAACCAAAGTCGCGGCCACCCTTGGTATTTCGAGGCGTTATCTTTTTACCAAAATGAAAAATTTCGGGATTAGTCGAGCTCACAAAAAATAGTATCGCAGATGGGCCAGGATTCTCCCTGTTTTCAGATTTTTCGGTAAGATAAACTCCGGGTCGCAGTTTCGGTATACGCGAGTTTCTTCGGTCCCACCCGAGATATTGGTCTCCTGAGTACTCCCCCAATCTCTCCTCAAGTGAGAATGTCAACTCTGCTTGACATGCTGGGATAATTTCTCCTATAGTTCCTTACTTGAAAAACTAGTCCACATCAAATACAGAGGGCATTTTATGAGCAATGACGTCCGTCCAGAACTGGCTAATTTGCAGGCCAGGCTGTCCCGTACGCTGGATGAAGTGCGTGTCAAAGCGACAGACAAACGCCATGCCAAAGGCTATCGTACTGCTCGAGAAAATTTGGCTGATCTCGTTGATGCGGATTCCTTTATTGAGTATGGACAGTTGGCAGTGGCAGCCCAGCGCAACCGTTGCGACTACGAAGATCTGCAGATTAGAACCGCCGCCGACGGTGTGATTACAGGAGTTGGGACCATTAACCGAAATTATTTTGGCAGGGACAACAGTCGCGCCGCCGTTGTTGTATACGATTACGCGGTATTGGCGGGTACGCAGGGATTCTATCACCACAAAAAACTAGACCGAATTTTTGAATTGGCAGAGGAGTGTGAACTGCCGATGGTTATGTACACGGAAGGTGGAGGAGGACGGCCCGGGGACACAGATATCAAGACCCTCATCGCCGGACTCAATTACAATTCTTTTTATGCCTGGGCCAGGCTGAGCGGCCTGGTACCACGTATTGCCATCAACAACGGCTACTGTTTTGCCGGCAACGCCGCCCTGTTCGGCTGTGCCGACATTACCATTGCTACTCGGAGTTCCTGGATCGGGATGGCCGGTCCCGCTATGATCGAAGGGGGCGGCCTGGGAGTTTTTAAGCCCACCGAAATCGGTCCTATTGACGTTCAGGAAAAAAATGGCGTCGTCGATGTCGTGGCGGAGAATGAGGCGGACGCGACAGCTACTGCGAAAAAATTGCTGAGCTATTTCCAGGGGACTCTGGACGATTGGTCTTGCACTGACCAAACCTCATTAAGGGATATTGTGCCGAGGAATCGGCGCCGCGCTTACCCGGTACGACGGGTGATCGAGGTATTGGCAGATGTAGATTCCTTTATCGAACTGCGACGCGCCTATGGACCGGGTGTGGTGACCGGCTTTTTACGACTGGAAGGCAAACCTGTAGGTTTGATTGCCAATGACTGCATGCAGATGGGTGGGGCAGTGGATGCAGAGGCCGCCGAAAAAGCGGCACGCTTTCTTCAGCTTTGCGATGCCTTCGAATTACCGATTATCTCCCTTACCGACACCCCCGGTTTTATGGTGGGGCCAGACAGTGAGAAGCAGGCGGCGGTACGCCGAATGTCCAGGATGTTTGTTGCCGGGGCCAGTATGACCGTCCCCATCGTTGCCATCTTCTTACGCAAGGGCTACGGCTTAGGCGCCATGGCAATGGTCGGGGGCAGTTTTGCCACCCCGGTCTATGCAGTTGCCTGGCCCACCGGGGAGTTTGGCGGTATGGGTCTGGAGGGGGGAGTACAGCTAGGCTATAAAAAGGAATTGGAATTGGTAGTGGATAAAACTGAGCGCGAAGAATTATTCGAAAAACTGGTGGAAAAAATGTACGAAGAAGGTAGAGCGACCGAGACCGCAGCAAATTTGGAAATAGATGCGGTTATCGATCCGGCGGATACCCGCAAGGTTATCTCAATAGCACTGACCTCTGCTCCAAAAACAAAATTTTCTCACCGCAAACGCCGTAATTTTGTTGACGTATGGTAACTGTGGGATCGTGGGATTGGGGTCGGCCCTTGACAAAGGACAAATTGACGGAGAGTCCTCGTGAAAGAGTTTAATGGTTGAAAATCTTATTGAACTGGTACCGCTTCCGACCTCAATTCTTTCTTGAGGGTTTTTGCCGTGGGCGCTCTCAAAAATGCTAAACAGACGCTAAGCATTTCCGATAAATATCAAAGGCCTGTAAAGTTGCCTCCTGGCCTGCATAGATGCCGCAATAAAACAACACTTCCTTTACTTCCTCCTTTGTCACGCCATTTTCGAGAGACCCTGATATCAGAAATTTCAAATGTTCATGACTTTTGAGCGCGGCAAAGGCAGCGATCATGCAAAGCCGCTTTGTCCTTTCATCTAAAACTTCCCTTGAAAGTAATTTGCCGTAAACCGATATAATAATAAATTCCTTAAAATCTTTCCCTTCTAAAGAGTATTTTGAAATAAGTTCATTGAAAATGGGTTCACCCCAAAATCTTATTCCATATTCCGTTCCCTTCTTCAACCAGTCCGTGGAATGATATCCGCTTCTAAAAGTTCCGGGTGCCGGGGGCGCCAACTCCATTTCCTTACAATAAAGATACAGCAATCTCACCCCGTCAATAGCTGCAGGCCATCCCCCGGGAAGGCAGCAAAGAAGCAAGCAGTCTTTCATTTCATCAAGAGACCACCCCAGGTTCAAGGCCGCGCCTAAATGATTTTTCAGATCATCTAAACGATTTAACACCGACAACATGGTAAGCGTACATAATTCCCGGGTTTTTATGTCCAGTTTCTTTTCTCTGCCGTAGATCTGGTTCAACACATCATTATTGAGGACATCACTAAATTCTTTGTCCACGCGATCCATAAGTCCCTGCATTAACGGAAGTCTTTCACGAAACATTTTTTCTGCTGCGGTCGGTTGTTTTGCATCTGTCATAGTTTTCTCCTTGCTCAGGCCATTTCTGGATGGAAACAAGATAGCATAGTATCATTTCCCGTGATAAATAATTCTAAATGTATTTGCAAGTCTAAATGAGATGGTGCTCTTTTCCTGAAGAATCTGTAAATGGGTAAAAACCTCAGATACAGCCAGGGCTATATCAAATGGTAATACATATCTGCAAGAATCCAAATCGACACCGGCACCATGCCAGTGTTTTACGAAAGGTGGAATTGGGAACTTTCGGGATCAAATAATCTCATGCTGGGAACAATTGATCCCACGCTTCTTTTATCCTATTTCATTCAACTACTTACATCTAAATGGATGATTGCTTTGCGAACAATAGTTCCCATCTTTCTATCTCCGGCAAACAGTAAAAAACCAACCCATAGGCAATCCTATAAACATTTCAGCTGGTTATGAAGGCTCATGATCCTTGGCATGGACTTTGCTCATTCTAACACTCAAATTGATCTACCACGTCGAGAGGTAGGCCCGAAATGGTTCTACTGTCCCGGCGAGAAATGAAATAGATTTTTCTTCCGGGAATGCGCCATTTTGGTGTCCTTAAGGAGGAAAAACCTAATGGATGATGGGCAAAGTCACTGGAATGTGCCAAGGCGCATTGGGCTTTCAACGAAGCGAGGAAAAAAATGCTGGAAATGAATGTGGGCACGCTGATCGATAAGGTCGTAGCCAAGTACAAAGATAGGACAGCGGTCAAGATGGGAAAAGAAGCGATCACCTACGCCGAATTGGGTGAGAACACAAATCGCTTTGCTAATTGCCTGCTGAAACTCGGCCTCAAGAAAGGCGACCGCATTGCCGTGCTGATGCTGAATGCAATCGAATACCTCTGCATCGATTACGGCTCCGCAAAGATAGGAGCTGTTAAGGTGCCGTTGAACCACCTGCTCGTTAAGGATGATGTTGATTTTCGGTTTGCCGATTCAGAACCCGGGGTTGCGGTGGTAGACGAATTTTTCCTGCCATGGCTATTGGAACTTCGGCCGAAACACCCTTGCATAAAGGATATTGTCTGCATCACCGATCAGCCCCAAAAATTACCACCGGGGATTCACTCTTTCCATGCGCTTTTGAGAGAAGCCTCGCCCGAGGCTCCCAATGTCAAAGTAGGCAACGAAGACCTTCTGGCCTTGATGTATACCGGAGGTACAACGGGAAAATCAAAGGGTGTTATGCACACGCATAAGTCGTTTGTCAGTATCGTCTATAGTGAGACTCTCGAGTACTTTGAATGGGACGATATCCAGCTGGTAATGGCGCCGTTGCCTCATGCCACAGGATTTTTGATTCCGCCTTGCCTCCTCAGGGGGGGAAAGGTCATTATAACCGAAGGCTTCGATCCACCCGAGATGTGCCGAATCATTCAGGAGGAAAAAGTGACCTGGGTGTTTATGGTGCCGACGATGATTTATGTGCTTTTGGACTACCCTGACAGGAAAGAATATGACCTGTCTTCTCTGCGTACTATTTGCTATGGCGCGGCTCCAATGTCACCTGAACGTCTGAAACAGGCCATGGCGGAGTTTGGCCCGATTCTTATGCAGGCATACTCTCAGATGGAAGTGGCCAATCAGACCACTATTCTGACTATACCAGAGCATATTGAGGCCATGGAAGAAAACCCCGAGAGGCTAAAGTCCTGCGGCCGCCCTGTAATTATGAGCCAGGTACGTATCGTTGATGAAGAAGGCCATGATGTGCCGGTGGGCGAAGTTGGAGAAATCATTACACGTGGCCCCCATATGATGAAGGGATATTGGAATCGGGAGCGCGAGACAAAAGAGGCCATAAGAGACGGCTGGCTATACACGGCGGATATGGCCAAAATGGATGAGGACGGATTTATCTACATCGTGGATCGCAAAAAAGACATGATTATTTCGGGCGGGTTGAATATTTATTCCGCTGAAGTGGAATTTGTTTTGATGAAGCATCCCTCAATCAGCCAGGCCGCTGTGCTTGGCATCCCCGATGATAAGTGGGGAGAAGCGATCAAGGCCGTGCTGGTGTTGGAGCAGGACGCAACCGCCACACCGGAGGAAATCATGGGGTTTTGCAGGGAGCACTTATCGGCGTACAAACGTCCGAAGACCTTTGAATTTGTCGATCAACTCCCCGTGACCCCTTATGGAAAAATAGACAAAAAAGTCCTGAGAGCCAAATACTGGAAGGGTCACGAACGGGCAGTTCATTGAGGTGGGCGTTTATTTAAACTTGCAAGTCAACTGAAAACAAAGAACTGAAGCTTTGGCAGGGTTTCAGCTTCATTTCATGTTTCTATTTGCCATCTTTAACAAAAAGGTTCGATACTTGTGGAAATCATGGTTGTCAGCTCTGAATTAGCAGGTGACGGAACATTTGAAAAAGTCGCCGGAAAATGCGGGCATAGCTTTGAATCGGTCACCACCGGTGCGGACGCTCTAAGAATATCAAGCAGGAAGCAAATTGACCTTATTTTGTTAGACACGTCTCTTCCTGATATGAAGGGGTATGCATTGATAGCAGAAATCAAGAAGATACTCCCCCAAAGTAAGATCATAGTTGCTGCAGAACCTAACTTTAGCGAACTCGAATCCGCAGATAAAGATGAAAAAATCGACTATTACCTCATAAAGCCTCTTGATGAGGGGTATATCGAAAACATTATCAATCATATTGCCAAACAGATTACGATAGGCCGAAAGCAGAAAAGGCTTCGTAAAGACAGTTAACTGATAAACCAAACGATAAATACTTGCACTTGACACCATACATTGGGCCATCAGTTCGGATCGAATAGAAACTTGGGTGCTGGCACTCGGGAAAATTTCCACCCTGAAAGTTATGGCGTTAGGAGTTAAAGAAAAGAGGACAAGACGATTATGCAAAAAGTCAAAATCATAGGCGGGGCCATGACTAAGTTCGGGCGTCATATGGACCGAAACTTGAAGTCCCTGGTGGCAGAGGCGGTCAATGGCGCCTTCAAAGATTCGGGTGTAGCCAAGGAGCAGCTCGGAGGGGTTTGGGTGGGTAACGCCTCCCAAGGAGTGCTGCAGGGCCAGGAATCGATCCGGGGCCAGGTGGTGATGCGTGCCATGGGGATAGGCGGCATCCCGGTTGTGAATGTAGAAAATGCTTGTGCCTCCTCTGCTACAGCCCTTCATGGCGCTCGGGCCATGGTGGCGTTAGGCGAGATCGACGCGGCCCTGGTCGTGGGTATGGAGAAAATGTATTTCGAGGATCGAAGCAAGGCGCTTCCGGCGTACACCGGATGTTTAGATGTGGAGATGCTTCCTAAGCTTATGCAGGAATTTGAGGAGCAGGAAGAAAAGATCAAAAAGGAACGGCAAGCCAGGGGTGAAACGGCGAAGGAAAAGTCAGGGCAGAGATCTATTTTCATGGACGTTTACGCCCAAATGGCCATAAAGCATATCGAAATGTACGGCACAACCCAGAGACAGTTAGCTGTCATTTCCGCGAAAAATCATAATCACTCCGCTATGAACCCCCTTGCACAATATCAAACTACCTTTACTGTGGAGGAGATCCTTACCGCTCCTGAAGTGGCCTGGCCACTAACCAGGCCCATGTGTTCCCCTATTGGTGATGGTGCGGCTGCGGTGGTGATCTGCACCGACGAATTTGCCAAAAAAATAGGCGCCAGCCACGGTGTGGAGGTCGCTGCGTGCATGCTGGCGAGCGGAGAGGATGAGGATCCCGCCGAAAAAAATAAGCCCTGCACCCTTACCCGTTTGGCCAGAAGTGCGTATGAAAGGGCCGGTATCGGACCGGAAGAGATTGATGTGGCTGAACTTCACGACGCAACAGCTTTTGGTGAACTGTACGTTACAGAAGAATTAGAATTTTGCCCTTTGGGCGAAGGGGGGCCCTTTGCAGAAGCGGGCCACACGTCACTGGGAGGCAAGATCCCTGTGAATGCATCTGGCGGTCTTGAATCGCAAGGACATCCCATCGGGGCGACCGGTGTGCGTCAAGTGGTGGAACTTTACTGGCATCTGGCCGGAGGAGGTCGAGCAGGCAAAAGGCAGGTTGAAGGGGCAAGGGTAGGCCTGGCGCAGAATGCAGGGGGAAATGTGAATAATACAGAGGCATCCCTGTCCGTGACCATTTTAAAGAAATGAAAGACCAAAGGCAATCATACAACAATTTCAATCATTGAGTAACCTGATGTGACATTTAGGGTTCCTCAAAAAGTAGGGAGTTCCCGGAGAGAGACAGGCAAAACTAAATGAAACCTTGTGGTGAAAATCCTATAGATTTTCGCCCTAACCAGTCAAATAAGGAGGGAAAAATGATTCGATTGACCTTTGTTCTTCGTAGGAAACCTGAGATGTCGGTGGAGGAATTCCAGAAATACTGGCGGGAAAATCATGGTCCCCTTGTAGCCAAACATGCCACAACCCTGGACATTCTACGCTACGTCCAGGTCCATGCCCTTGATGATCCACTAACCCAAGGGTTCATCGAACCACGTGGCACAATGCTCACTCCATATGATGGTGTGACAGAGATGTGGTGGAGAAACGAAGAAGATCTCCTGACCGCGCTCAACTCCCCTGAGGGTCAGGCCGCTGCGAATGAGTTGATTGAGGATGAAAAGAATTTCATTGATCTGCCCAACTCACCACTGTGGTTTGCCCATGAATATCCTCAAGTCAATCCTTCGCCGGAGAACCTTGTCGCCGGTGAAAACAGCTCCATCATAATGAATTTCTATCCCTTGCGACATCTGGCAAAACTGTCATTCGATGAGGCCCAGCTGTACTGGCGAACTACTCACGGGCCAAAGCTTCGAGGGATAGCTCAACAAACCAGAATTCTCCGCTACGTCCAGGTCCACCGGTATGAAAGTGAACTTGAGAATATCCTCAGGAAAGCTCGGGGCACCAAGGAAAAAGCGTTTACCGGACATGCCGAACTTTGGTGGGACCGGTCGGAATTGATGTCTACCTTCGAGACGCCCGAGGGGCTGAAGGCGTTTGAGTTTGCCCTTGAGGATGAGAAGGAGTTTATTGATTTCTCGAAATCCACGATGTCGATCTCTAAGGAACATGTTGTTATTGATCGGAGGTGAGAAGTTTTATTCAATCGGCCTGCAGTCTTTTATAGTTGAGCATACAAGAGGGGACACACTGAAAGAGCTATCGTAATAACAAATTTAAACTTTTAAACAGGAGGAGAATCATGAGCGAAAAAACATTTGAGGACCTAAAGCCTATCTTCCGTCCGACAGGAATACACCCTGGTATCATGAAGGTCGATCCTGAAAAGTGCACAAAATGTGGGCTTTGTATTGAGAATTGCTGTTTCTCATGTTGGGAAAATGATGCTGACGACATTCCTAAAATGAAAGAAGGAAATGTAGGGTGCTTTTCATGTTTCAACTGCATGGTAGCATGTCCGGTAGACGCAGTGGAAATCGTCGACACCTGGCACGTGGACGACGGAATTTTTGACGTTGGTTTTCCGGAGCAAAAACTACCGCTTGAACCGAGAGACGCTGAAGGCAATATATCTGAATGGAATGGGGTGGAGAGAACTGTTCTGGAACGTCGGAGCGTGAGGAATTTCAAAGATGAGCCTGTTTCCGATCACTTGATACGCCGCATATTGGAAGCCGGTCGTTTCGCTCCGAGTGCCGCAAACAACCAGAATTGGAAGTTCACCGTTGTCACGGATAAAGCATTGCTCGATGAAGTTGAACAGGCTGCTGCAGGCTTTTGGGCCTACATACATGGCCAATACAACGACGATGCGCAGGTGGTTGAGCTGTGGAAATCGTTTGGGGGTGATGCGCTCCCGACAGGGTCCTGGGAGCCTCGTGCGATGATTCGTGGTTTAAACCAGGTGGCTGCCGGGGAACTTCCCGTTTATCTCAATGCACCCTGTGTTATTTTTGTTGGTGGCAGTATTGGCTTGTATGGTCCTGATATGCAAGTCGGCATTGCAGGTCAGAACATGAACCTTGTCGCTAATTCATTGGGCCTGGGTGCGTGCTGGAGCGGATTCGGAACAGCCCCGGAATACAATCCGGAGTTAAAGGCGAAGTTGGGCTTCGATGACGGTTGGAAAATTACCACTTCGATGTGTATTGGACATCCAAAATTCAAGCAAAAAGGTATCGTCAAAAGACACTACCGCCCCGTGACCTGGTTCCGTCAGGGTGGAGACGGACCGGAGGTGGAAGAATAAGGAAAATTTTTTAATATGGCGTGATCAAGATGGCGAGGGAGTTCTTTCCGATCTGTCTTGGTCAAAACCTGAAAATCTTTGGCGTGGAGAATATTGTCTCCAAGGAGGGATCAAATGAAAAAGGCAACACGTATTTTAATTGTGATTTTGGCTTTGGTGTATGTGTTTAGCGCTCTGGGCCTGGCAAATGCGGAGACGTTCAAAATAAAGCCCAAAGGCGACAAGCAGATCAAGATTGGCGTTATGGATCTTCAATCTGCCTGGGGGGTCGCGGCGAGTTTCAACAAGATGTACAAAAAATGGGCCAAGGCTCGGGGATGGGACTGTCAGGTTTTTGACCTCGGTTTTAAAATCGAAAAATCTCAGACCGTGATGGCAAACATGGTTTCAGCCGGCTATGACGCTATCATCGTCAACTGGACGGCTCCCTCTTACTATAAGCAGCAACTTAAAAGGGCTTATGACAAGGGCATACCGGTCATCATCATTGCGGGGGATAATATGATACCTGGAATGATCGCTAATTTTGTCGCTTGGGATACGGCGATGGGCGGTCTCACCGCCGAATTGCTATCGGGTAGTATTAAACGTGGGTCAAAAATAATCGCATATTACAACAGCGGCATCCCAGTGGCTGTCAAGAGGTATCATTTTGCGGAAGCAGTTTTTAAGGAAAATAAGATCGAAATCGTGACAGCTCTTACGCCATCCACCGGAAAGGATCCTGAACAGGACGCGTTTGACAAGGTAACAAACACTCTTTTAGCGGACAGTAAAAAGGAAATAAAGGGAATTTGGGCGCAATCGGATTATATGGGCATTCCGGCCGCAAGGGCGGCTCTGGCCCTCAATCGGAAGGATATTATCGTTGTTACCGCGGATGATACTCCCAGAGCGTACGACGCGCTGAGAAACATGCCCAATATGGTGGGGATCGCCGGATACAATGGGAATGTTAAGACTACTATTGATGACATATTCAAGATATTTGAAAATGCCTTCGAGGGGAAACCTGTCAAAACTAACCAGTATTGCGGAATTAATGTCTACATGGTGACAAAACAAACCGCTCCGCCCAAAGGGTATTATTTCAATCCTGGGGGAACTGGTTACGAAGGGCGAGCTAAGGATTATTAAATTATCCATGTAGAACGGGGCATGCTGGATCAGAACTATCCATTTTCGTGGCGGATATAACCTGTTTGTTTGGAGATGGGCGATTGCGACACATGCAATCGTCCATCGGGTCCGGCTCCGCTATCGCAAATAATGAATAGTTAGAACTTAAAATTGCCTCGTTAGGGGCTTTCCTTACGACAATGCCCCCTTCGAGGGGGCTTCATCATACCACGTCCTATGGGTATGCTCGGTGATTCGTGATCAATAAAAAACCGGAGGAAGTTTATGAAAAAGATCAGTCTGTTATGCATCATTGTTATTGGGTTTTTTGCGTTAGTTAGTACCGCCTGTGCTGGTGATGGAAATGTTTATACTGTGAAGAATGGCAAAAACAACGTACCTACCGTTGCTAAGGGGAAACCTTATAACTTGAACGATTTTTTTCTTGAAAAGGACAAAAGTACGAATAGCGGAGCCAAGCTTGCCTACGGGATGCATACGATGATCAACAACTCAGTTAAGCTAATGTTTGTTACCTTAGAGCCGGGTGGCTATATTGGGAATCATGGTGGATCTCCTAACTATGTTGCCATAATTGCGAAAGGAGACGGTGTCTATGGACATGGGACAGCCTATGGAGAAGCGAATAAGATCGCGGGTTCGGAAATTAACTTCAAGAAAGGTGATGTGATAGTAATTAAACCCAACGCGTTTCACTGGTGGCAAGGTGGAAAAGAGAAAGTGGAAATGTGGGTGATTGAATATCCTCAGTACTACAATTAGCCTCTGACAGTTAGTATTTGAGTTTTAATGAGGTAAGAAATGGGAAGATTGGATGGCAAAGTGGCGGTTATTACCGGAGGTGCAGGAGTCATTGGCTCAACAGCGGGCAAGCTTTTCGCTGAGGAAGGTGCAAAAGTTGTTCTGGTGGACATGTTAGAAGACGATCTGAAGAAGGCCGTTGAGTCTATCGACAATGAGAATTTGAGCTATGTTATTGCCGATGTGACGAAGGAAGAAGAAACCAAGAAATACATTGCATCAGCTGTGGAAAAATACGGCAGGCTGGATGCCTGTGTGCTGAATGCCGGAATAGAAGGGACGATAGTGGCAATCGCTGATTTGGAACTGGATGTATTTAAAAAAGTACTGGAAGTGAACATTCTCGGTGTGATGTTAGGGATTAAGCACGCCGTATCAGAAATGGAGAAAAACAATAATGGAAGTATTGTTATTACTTCATCCAACTCTGGAACTCAAGGATGGGCCGGTGGTGCCGGCTATGTTACGAGCAAGCATGGCATCATAGGTCTAATGAAAGTTGCTGCCATGGAATGTGCCCCTCTTGGGATCCGGGTTAATACCGTAAACCCTTCTGCCGTTGAGTCAAGGATGATGAGATCAATAGAAACCCAGGCAGATCCCGATGCTCCAAATGAAGTTAAAAAGAGTATTGAGGCTACTAATCCCATGGAACGTTATGGAAAACCGGAAGAGGTTGCCAATATGATGTTATTTCTCGCGAGCGATGAAAGCAGCTATTGCAATGGTGGTTGTTACACCGTAGACGGTGGAGTGACGGCCGGTCTTTTTTCTGCTGTCTAAGAAGTCACGGGTACATCAATGCATCGGGATGAACAGTGAAGATAACATTTACTTACACGGAAGAGCGGCGGTACACGCTGATAAACGCGTATCTTGGATGGAGATGCCTTCCATGAATAAAACGAACAATTCGGGCGTAATTTTGGAAACCCGGGGTATCATAAAAGATTTTCCGGGTCAGCGTGCGTTAGACAATGTGGACTTTGATGTCCGAAAAGGTGAGGTACATGCTTTAATCGGTGAAAACGGGGCGGGTAAATCGACCCTTATCAAGATCATAGCCGGGCTCTACCGTGCAGACCAGGGAGAGGTCCTGATTGACGGCGCCATACAGAACATCACTAACACTCACGAAAGTCAGGAGCTTGGACTTTCATTTATCCACCAGGAACTCAATATCGTGCCTCATCTATCGGTGGCGGAGAATATATTCCTTGGAGTGTATCCTCGCAATAAACTGGGAATCGTGCGCCTCTCAAAGATGGTGGAGAAGGCAAAAGAGATCCCCGACGCACTTTCCATTGGGGTGGATCTTCGAACCCCTGTCTATATGCTGAGCGTCATCCAGCAGTGGAAAACGGTCATCAACCGCGCCTTGGCACTGCAGTCTCGTATAATTTTCATGGACGAGCCCACCGCCTCTTTGACCTATGAAGAAGTCAAAGAATTGTTTCACTCTATCGCCAACTTGAGAGATATGGGGAAGGCGATTGTCTATGTTTCACATCGTATGGAGGAAGTCTTTGAGGTCGCGGACCGGGTAACGGTTATCAAGGACGCGAAGAAAGTTGGGACAGTAACAGTCGAAGAGACGAGTTCAGAAAAGATCTATCAAATGATGCTTGGACGAGAACTGAAAGACGCTTTTCCGTCAAGTTCTGAGCCTCAAGAGGAAAGCTGTCTGACGGTAAAGAATCTATCGGGTGCGCATACGGGCAAGGACATCAGTTTTGACCTTAAAAAAGGCGAGATTCTGGGTCTGGCCGGCCTTGTGGGGTCGGGCCGTACGGAGTTGGCCCGTCTTCTTTTTGGTGCAGACCAAAGGGATGGGGGTGAAATTTTCATTGATGGTAAGAAAGCGAGTATCAAATCTCCTTTTGATGCCATTCGAGCGGGAATAGCCCTGGTTCCTGAGGAACGACGCAGCCAGGGGCTGATTTTGCCGATGGATGTGAAACAGAACATTACGTTGGCCAGTCTCTCAAAATTTTGGCGTTGGACGAAAATTCCGGTTCTTAGCCGCTCCAAAGAAAGGTCTGTTTCCCAGTCTCTGGTCGAATCTACAGAAATCATGACCCCTGGAGTAAATCAAATAGTGCAATACCTAAGCGGCGGTAACCAGCAAAAGGTGGTATTGGCAAAATGGCTTTGCAGTGAAGCAAAAATCTTCATTTTCGATGAGCCCACCAGGGGGATCGATGTGGGTGCCAAATTTGCCATTTACGAATTGGTCACTGAACTTGCCCGGCAGGGAGCGGGGATTATTCTGATTTCATCCGACTTGACCGAGGTGGTTGGGCGCTCGCATCGAATCCTTGTTATGAAAAGGGGTATGATCCAGGCGGATCTGATGAGCCGTGAAACAAATTTAGCCTCTGTTCTTGAGCTTTGTCTGGGAAGAGATAAGGATCAAAATGCAAGGCAGGAAACAAATCTTGCGGGAGGGTCTGCATGTTAACAGAAAGGGGAATTTAGGATGACCTTTAATGGAAAGGCGATAAATCGCAATGATCTTTTAATCTTTCTCGGCAGGTACGGCACGATCATCATACTTGGCGCCATGATCGTTTGCTTCAGCATTCTTCTCCCAGCCTTTCGTTCGAGTCAAAATCTCCTGAACGTTCTTGGACAGACGGCCATTTTATCCATATTCTCCGCTGGAATGACCTGTTGTCTGAAGATGGGCGATTTCGACCTGTCCATCGGGGCCACCGCTACCATAACATCCATCGTGGTGGCCAACCTTTTAGTCAGTGGCTACGGTATCCCTTTGGCGATAATAGCAGGTTTACTTGCAGGGGCTGCGGTGGGAGTGCTGAATGGAATACTGGTGGCATACGGGGGGCTTAACGCATTAGTATGCACCCTGGCGAGCGGGAGCGTCGTCGCGGGATTAGCGCTGGGGATCACCCAGGGAGTTTCTATATGGGACCTCCCAGTAGCGTTTGAGTTCATCGGAAGAGGTGAGTCGTTTGGGATTCCCAATCGCTTCATCATCATGATCCTGTTGCTCATTGTCATCTGGTTTTTTCATGCCTTTACACCGACCGGGAGACGAATGGAAGCCATAGGTGGGAATGCGGAAGCCTCAAAGCTATCAGGGATCAACGTGGATAGGAACAGGTTTTTGGGATTCTTGTTGTCCGCAGTTTGCGCGGCCATAGCGGGAGTCGTGTTGAGCTCGGCGGTGATGTCAGCCAATGCGACTATGGGAATGCCTTATATGCTGGATGCCTTCGGCGCTTGTTTTATTGGGGCGTCGACAGTTCGTATCGGGCAATTTCACATCTGGGGAACCTTTGTTGGTGTTCTGATTGTGGTAGTGGCCATAAACGGTCTAATCATCATGATGGTACCGGGTTACCTGACAGAAATGATCAGGGGAATCATCCTGTTGTTGGCCATTTTTATGTCTGGTACGGTCGGGAAATTCCTTGGGAGATGAGGCAGGTAAAATTTCAATGGAGGTTAGAGGTTTCGACCGTATTGGCCGAAGCTCAATTAATGTGGCCGATCAGTTTTCAATTGAGTAACGAAGAGAATCGTTGGCTGCCAAACTATAAACTTTTACAAACACTTTTGGAGGTAAAAAAATGCCTATCGATGTTTTAAAACAGTATTCATTACCAATTAATAACTCGCTTTATGGGAAGCCGCCATTAATTTACAAAGAGGCGGAGACGATATTGATTCCTTTTATGTCAGAGCCTAAGGTTATTAGTGAACTGGTTCCTAAACCCATGGAATACGAAGCTGACGGGCTTGTGACGGCACAATTTAACAGGTATAATGCCATCGGTGCTGGCCGTTCCATCGAGATATTTTTGAACATTCCAGTGACCTTTCAAGGAGAAGCAGGCACATACATTGCTAGCGCGTTTCTTAATAACGATAGACCGATGGCGGCTGGACGCGAGATTTGGGGATTTGAAAAGAAATTAGCCCAGTGTGAATTTGAAGAAAAAAACGATGGAATTGTCTATTCTTCCGCGGAACGAGGCGGGTCCGTAATGCAGAAAGGTTCGGTTGAGCGAAAAGAAATCCCAACCCCAGAAGAACTTGAGGGGGGGAGCCTCGTCTATTTCTGCGTAAAGTTGATACCTTCCGTAGAGAAAGACGCACCGCCTGCTGTAGCGCAGTTAACGAGAACAGAGCTCACTGGTTACAAAGTTCTTAGTATTGAAAAAGGTCCTGCCTCATTGGAATTTCCAATGTCGCCAGCCAGTTTTCTTCATACAGTACCTATTTTGGATGTTTTAGGCGGCTATTATTCCACCTGGGAATGTGAGCTTGGTTATGGGACGATCGTGCACGATTACCTGAAGTCTAAAAAAGCTGTTCGGAAGCGTAAGACCAAAAAGACCGGATGAAGTCGAAGAATTCGGTATGGCTGCGCAGGCATATCACAATTTATTACAGGGAATTGGGCATCCTTCATTTTTCGGTTTACACTTTGATGGATGAATGTCCTCTCGTTCCCACGCTCTGCGTGGGAACGTTTTCCAGGACGCTCTGCGTCCCTTCCCATTGCAATGGCTTTATATTGGTGGACGCAGAGCGTCCAAAGTGCATTCCCACGCAGAGCGTGGGAACGAGGGAAACCGAGCGAATCAAAAAAGTGTAAACTACTTTACAGCCTTTTTGAAGGATGCCGGGAATTGTTTAGCAGGTGTGCCGATTATGCTTTTGGGAACTAATGAACAGAAGGAAAACAATTGGATTCCTCTGTGCGAACGCTCAAAAGCAAGATTCACCGCCTTTTGTCTCACAGAGCCGGAGGCAGGGTGATAATTCAAGTATGAAGACTACGGCAGTTCGGAAGGGAGATAAATATATTCTAAACGGTCGGAAATGCTTTATAACAAATGGAGGAGTTGCCTTGTTATACGCGGTATTTGCAACTGTAGATAAAACTAAGGCGGGATACCCGCAACCCAAAGATGAAGTTGTAGGAGTCAGTTGTCAGTTATCAGTTGTCAGCACTGGACGTTATTTTGAAATTTGAGGATTTGGAAGTATGGAAGAGATCTTCGCGATTATCTGCAGATTGGTATAAACATTTTCAGGATATTATCGATATGCTTTTACTGACAACTGATACCATTTTCTTGTTTTTTGTGACAGAAAACCAGGTGATAAGGTCAGATATTGATGGGATGTAAGTTTGTTGTGTCTCATATTTACCAAGACTTTGAGGAGGAGAGAAATGGTAGGAATTGTATCTTATGGCGCATATGTACCCTATTATCGTCTGGCCCGATCTGATATCTCCAAAATGTGGGGGTCTTTCGGTGGAAAGGGCGAAAGGGCTGTGGCAAACCTTGATGAAGATAGTGTGACCATGAGCGTCGCAGCAGGGATGGATTGTCTTCATAGAGGCAACACCGGGAAAATTGACGGTTTGTATTTTTCTTCAACAACAGCACCTTACATTGAAAAACAATCGAGTTCTATGGTTGCTGCTGCCCTGGATTTCGGCCAGGATCTGTTTACACTGGATTTTTCAGGTTCATTGAGGGGTGGGACCGGAGCTATAAGAGCGGCTATGGATGCGGTCAAGAGTGGTTCCGCGGCTAACATAATGGTCTGTGCTTCTGATGTTCGCATGGGTTTTCCCAATAGTTCCAATGAAAAAAATTTTGGGGATGGCGCCGGTGCCCTTCTCATTGGAAGAAATAACGTAATTGCTTCAATCGAAGGCCATCATAGCTGCTGCAATGAAATTTTGGACGTGTGGCGGTCGGATAGGGACCGTTTTGTTCGTTCGTGGGAAGGGCGTTTTGTTCGGGATGCAGGATATGGGACGGTAGTTCAGAAGACTGTCTCTGCAGCACTGGAGAAATATAATCTGACACCTGATGATTTCTCAAAGGCTATTTTTTCTGCCCCAAACGCGAGATTCGCAAACATTGCCGCCAAGAAATGTGGATTCGACCCCAAAAGCAAAATGCAGGATCTGCTTGATGGTACCATAGGTGATACAGGGACAGCCCTCCCGATTATGCTGCTGACCTCTGCCCTTGACGAGGCGAAAGCAGAAGACCGGCTTCTTCTTGTCAGTTACGGAGATGGTTGTGATGTCTTTATCTTGAAAGTTACTGAAGAGATCGAGAATGTTAGAAATAATAAAAGTGAGATAAAGAAATATATAGCCTCCAAGCGTATGACCAGCTACGACAAGTATCTGCGGTGGAGACAGGTATTGCCCGTTGATCCGCCGGCGAGGCCTCCTGATGATCAGAGTCGCCCATCGGCGCCCGCCCTTTGGAGGGATGTACAGGGGGGCATGGGCCTCTATGGTGTCAAGTGTAGGCATTGCGGTAGCCCTCAGTACCCTATCCAGCGCGTATGCTATAAATGCAAAACCAAGGATAATTTCGATCGGTACCGTTTTGCTGACAAAAAAGCGAAGTTGACCAGTTTCAGCCACGACATGTTATCCGCCAGCTTAGATCCCCCAACTACGGTTTGTGCTGTGGATTTTGAGGGAGGTGGCAGAATAATGTGTGACATGACCGATAGAGACCCTGATGAGGTGCAGGTAGATATTCCCGTTGAGATGACTTTTAGGCGGCTTTTTTATGGCGCCAATTTTTACACTTATTGGTGGAAATGTCGGCCATTAAGGTAAAAAACAGACGAAACTCAATACAAAGGGAGAAAAAAATGGGAAGTATTAAAGATAAAGTGGCAATCGTAGGAATGGGCTGCACGGAATTCCGGGAGGCCTGGTCGAAAGATCCCTTTGACCTCATGGTAGATGCAACCTATGAAGCTTATGAAGACTCAGGTTTAGGTCCAGAGGATATCGAAGCGGTTTTTGTTGGTAACCAGTTGACATTTCAGACATCCGCGGCCGCTGCGTCGGCCCTTAAGCTCACCAACATACCTGTTACGAGGGTGGAAAACGCCTGTGCCACCGGCACTGAGGCGGTAAGGATGGCGGCGTATTCCGTGGCCGCGG
>Ga0233431_1001741_pt1 | contig 35074 bp, 34 predicted proteins | sample SI_118_April2016_FD_179867 | JGI IMG/M metagenome (GOLD analysis project Ga0233431, IMG submission 179867) | Seawater microbial communities from Saanich Inlet, British Columbia, Canada - SI_118_April2016_200_MG | ecosystem: Environmental > Aquatic > Marine > Inlet | place: Canada: British... | reverse complement strand
ATGTAGATAGGGGTTTCCCATATTTTTTGCTAACGCCCTCTAGCACTTCTTTTATTTCTGCCATAACGAATTATAGATATCTTAATATTTAAAGTTTGGTAAAGTTTAAAAGTAAGGTGGAATAAAGAAAAATATGGTAGACATAAAAGATATTGAAAAGGAAATTACAGCATTCTGGGACAAGGATGATACATTTGGAAAATCATTAAAAAAAACAGAAAGTGGTAAGCCGTATATTTTCTATGATGGGCCACCATTTGCAACTGGACTGCCTCACTACGGTCACTTAATGGCTTCAATCCTGAAAGACTTGTTCCCAAGGTACTTTACAATGAAAGGTAGATATGTAAAGAGAAACTGGGGGTGGGACTGTCATGGCTTACCAGTTGAAAATATTGCGGAAAAAGAATTAGGAATTAACTCAAAGGATGAAATTGAAAAAATGGGAGTGAAGAAATTCAACGATTTTTGCCGGAGCAAAGTTTTAACCTATGTTGATGAATGGAAAAATTATATCTCAAGGATTGGGAGATGGGTAGACTGGGAGGGTGGGTATAAAACTATGGACACAGATTATATTGAATCAGTTTGGTGGGCATTCAAAACTCTTTATGAGAAAGGATATTTATACGAGGGTGAAAAAATATTAATGTACTGCCCAAGATGCGCAACTCCTCTAGCAAAATCTGAAATTTCAATGGACAATTCCTACAAGGTCGTAAAAGACTTGACAGTTACTGTAAAGTTTAAAATTAAAGAAGAAGAAAATACTTACGCAATTGCATGGACTACAACACCTTGGACCTTGTCATCAAACTTGGCACTAGCTATAAACCCAGATCTGACATACGCCTATGTAAAAGATAAGTCTGACAACAATACATATGTAATGGCAAAAGATCTAATCGAAAAATTCTACAAGACAGAGGAAGAATATACTATTACTAAAGAGGTTGTAGGTAAGGAGTTAGAGGGTAAAAAATATGAGCCGCTTTACCCGTACTTTAAGGATAATCCAAACTCATTCCAAATCATTCTTGGCGACTTCGTAACCGCAGAAGATGGAACAGGAATTGTTCACATAGCCCCAGCATTTGGTGAAGATGATAACGTAGTTGCGAGGAAATATCAAATACCAATGGTCCAACCGGTTGATGAAAATGGGAAATTCACAGAAGAAGTAACGGACTATGCTGGACAATATATCCATGATACGAACGAACAAATTGTAATTGACTTAAAAAAATCAGGTAAAGCAATTATGTCTAGAAAGATGGAGCACGAATATCCGTTCTGCTATAGATGTGATACAAAATTAATATACCGGGCATTACCTGCGTGGTTTGTAAATATTCAAAAAGTCAAAAAAAGATTATTAGAATTAAACATGAATATAAACTGGATTCCTGAATTCTTAAAAGAAGGGAGGATGCAGCACAATATAACTACCGCACCAGACTGGAATATTACAAGGAATAGATATTGGGCTACGGCAATTCCGATTTGGAAATCTGAGTCTGGAAAAATAAAAGTTATAGGCTCTATAGAAGAATTAAAACAGTTCGCCAAGAAACTTCCAAAGGAAATTGATTTACATAAAGATTGTTTGGATGAAGTGCAACTAGAGATAGATGGGGAAGAATATTCGAGGATACCTGAGGTTTTAGACTGCTGGTTTGAATCAGGGGCAATGACATTTGCGCAATTCCATTATCCATTCGAAAACAAAGAATATTTTGATAAGCACTTCCCGGCACAATTTGTTGTGGAGTACATAGGACAAACTAGGGCCTGGTTTTATTACATGATGTCACTATCCTCAATACTATTCGATAAAATACCATTCGAAAATGTCTTAACAACTGGAACAATCTTGGCTGAAGATGGTCAAAAAATGTCAAAATCAAAAAAGAACTACCCCGACCCCTTAGAAGTTATTGATAAATATGGTGCAGATAGTTTAAGATTCTATATTTTGTCATCTCCATTCGCGCTAGCAGACAACGGAAACTTCTCAGAAAAGGGATTAATAGAAACTTACAAAAAAGTAACTGCATTGCTTTATAATGTTTCAAACTTTTATCAAGACTATCAAAAAGATGGGGACGAAGACCACAAAGAATCTAACAACCCAATGGATAAGTGGATCATATCAAGAACCGAAGAATTAAACAGCACGGTTCAAGAAAATTTAGAAGCATATGTGACAGTCAAGGCTTGCGCAGCAATCAGAAAATATATTGATGACTTATCTACATGGTACATTAGAAATTCCAGAGATAGATTCAATAATAATGACGAGGAAGTGAGAAAAACTCTAAGATACGTATTGGAAAAATTAACGAGAATTTTAGCTCCGATAATGCCATTTGCAGCAGAAAAGATATTTCAGGATATGAATGGCAAAGATAAATCTGTGCATCTAGAAGATTACCCCGAAACGAATAAAAAACTAATTGATGAAGAGCTGGGAGCGCAAATGCAGGCGACTAGAGATATTGTTTCTATAGGTCTTAGAGAGCGAGACAAGGCTCAGATGAGTCTTAAATGGCCACTTACGAAAGCAACTGTAATTAGCAAAATAGAATTATCTGAAGATCTACGGGGAATTATCAAGAATGAATTAAACGTAAAGAATATTACAATAACTAAAGAGGATTCGGAAACCTCGGTAGAACTTGATTTAAAACTAACCCCCGAATTAGAAGCTGAGGGATTTGCTCGAGAAATTTCTAGAAAGATACAAGCCGGGAGAAGAAAGGCTGAACTAGTGAAAGAAGACAATATTTCTGTTAAAATTGATTCTGAATTTAATGATATTCTAGAGTCTCAGATAGAATTTATTAAAGAAAGGGTTGGAGCAGTATCCATAGAAATCGGTAAGCCCGATGATAATTCTGACTTCAGCGACGATGGAAAGATAAAATCTAAGGCATTTTCTCTCTCATTTAATAAAATATAATTTTTACCCCTCGAACAGAGGAAAAATTACAGAAACCTTTAAATAGTAGTTTTCTTATAGACTTATATGATCGTCAAAGAAGAATTCCTAAGCAGACTTCGAAAAATCTTTGACCTAAACTTATATGAGGTAAAAGTTTGGACCGCTTTATTGTCCAGGGGGACTTCGACTGCGGGTGAACTTTCAAGCATCTCAGATGTTCCTAGGTCAAGAACTTATGATATTCTAGAATCCTTAGAAAAGAAGGGATTTATAGTTATGAAACTTGGGAAACCAATCAAATTCGTTGCGCTTAAGCCCGAAGAAGTAGTTGAAAGAGTTAAGAAAAATTTGGTTGTTGAAGCTAAAAGTAAATCTCAAAGATTAGAAAAATTAAAGGGTGACGAAGTGTTAGGGGAGTTAAATACCTTATTTACTGATGGCATCAAATATGTTGAACATGCTGATTTATCTGGAGCATTAAAAGGAAGACAAAATATATATAATCATCTAGATATGCTTGTTAGGGAAGCACAAAGCACCATCACACTTGTCACAACTTCTGAGGGATTGACTAGAAAATTGGAAGTTCTTTTACCAAGCTTAGAAAAAGCCAAGAAAAGAGGTGTGACAATTAGGGTAGCTGCTCCAATTAATGCAGATAATAAACAAGTTGCGAAAGACTTTAGCGCTGTAGCAGAAGTTAGAAGTGTTGAAGCATTAAAAGCTAGATTTATTATAATTGATGGAGAACAAATTATGTTTATGTTACTTGATGACGAAGAAGTTCATCCTACATATGATTTGGGTGTTTGGATCAATACTCCATTCTTTGCACAGGCTCTTGAACAATTATTTGAGATTGCTTGGAATGATATGAATAAAATTTAATTTTACAATATGGCGATAGATAATATTCTTGCAACTAATTTTGAAATGAGTTTAGAGCTAGCTTTACTTATGATTTGGGTTATAATATGGAAGGGTATTGGTCTTTGGAAAGCTGGAAGAAAAAATCATCTGCCGATGTTTTTAATTATACTTTTAATCAATAGCGCGGGAATTATTCCCATTGGCTATTTAATTTATTTGAGATATTCTAAAGTTAAGGGTAGTAAGCGAGTAAAGAAGAAGAAATCGAGCAAAAAAGTCGTCAAGCGGAAAAAATAGTTTCGGATTATAGTAGTGAATTTTTTTAGGAAAATTTTAAATATGATTGTTGGGGTGGTAAAGTATGGCAATCAGTGTTGATGAATTAGCGAATAACAGACATATGTATGTTGGTACCAAAGTTGAAGTTGAAGGAACCCTGTGTAAATATTGCATTGATACCGGATTGTTAGCCGGACCTTCCACGTTTAAACTTGGCGGAGAAGATTGGAATATTGGTATTCGAAGTGAGAGAAAGGTTCCTGAAGGTAGAAAATTAAAATGTTATTTGGATGCATTCTTGGGACAGGAAGTTAGTTTTGAAGTAGGTGTCTTGGATAGAAATTATACCAATGCCATTAAGCTTGGAGACAGAAGATTTAGCTGGTAACCCCGATCTACATCTCTTCCAATGTTTCTATTCCTAAAAGATCTAAAGATTTTTTCAAAGCTGTTCTAAATGCCGCTACTAGCTCTAACCTGAATGCTTCTGAATCAGACCCCATTACTGGACAGCTATGATAAAATTCATTAAATGTCTGACATAATTCGTATGCATAATTTGCGATTAAATTTGGAGCTAATGATTCATATGCTTTTTTTACGACACTTGGGAATAAATCTATTTTTTTAACTAGAGAAGCTTCGCTTTTCTCAACATTTACAATCTTTAGTTTTGCCTTCGACTTTGCTTTCTTAAGGATGGAGGATGCTCTCGCATAACTGTAAAGAAGGTAAGGACCTGTGTCTCCTTCGAATCTTAAAGACTCCTTCTTATCAAAAACTATAACCTTTTTTGGATCCTGTTTTAACATAGAATATTTTATAGCTGCGATAGATATATTTAACGCTCTCTGTGATAATTCCTTTTTAGAAATTTTCTCTGTTCTTTCTTCAATTCTTTCTTTTGTATACTCTATAATTTCCTTCAAAAAATCAGAATAAAGTATATTGTCACCAGTTCTTGAAGACATTTTTCCGGTTGGAAGCCTGACCATTCCAAATGGCAAGAAAACATAATCTTTTGATTTTGAGAATTTCATTTTTTCTAAAGTTTTTATGACTTGATTTCCGTGATGCTTTTGTTCGTCTCCTATTGTAGTAATATATTTATCTGACTTAAACTCCTTATTTTTTAATTCGGCTAAAGCCAAATCTTTTGCAGAATATAGAACAGTCCCGTCGCTTCTCAATAGGACAAAAACTCCTAGATCTTCCTTTTTGAAATTCATAATTACTGCTCCATCGCTCTTTTTTGCTATCTTTTTTTTCAATAACTCCAATGCTATTTCTTTTCCTGGAATCTCTACTTCTGATTCGAAATAATGTTTATCGAAATGAGTTCCAAGTTCTGAATAGATTCTCTCCCATGATTCTATAGAAAGAGCCCTTGTCTTTTCCCATAAATAATTTATTACCTTATTGTCTTTTGACTCTATGTGTTTATTTATTTTGTTTACATCTTCTTGTGCGTTTGGATTTTTCTCCAATCTTTTTACCGCATCTACATAAATTGAGGCTATCCAGGATTCATCTTCTTTTAATTCATCCCCTCCATGAAAATTTTTATAACACCAAATCCATTTGGCGATATGCATTCCTGTGTCTCCTGAATAATTTACTCTTATCGTCTTATTTTCTAAGAACTCGGAAATTCTTGCTATACTCTCCCCTAGCGAGGTTCCTCTAATGTGTCCCACGTGGAATGCCTTGTGTGTATTTGGCTGAGAAAATTCAATCATTGTTTTCTTATTTTTAATTGTGGATTTTCCCCACTTTTCATCTTTTACATCTTCTAGGACTCTTTCCGCTAAAATTACTTTGTCTAAGAAAAAATTTATATATGGACCTACAGCTTTTATTTCTGAAACTCCATCCGGCATTTTTTTATTCAAAGATTTTGCCAAATCAGCCGCTATTGCTACTGGGGCCTTCTTGAGCTCTTTTGATAGCGTAAAACAGGGGAAAGCATAGTCTCCAAGATCCATCTCTGGTGGTACTTCCAACAAAGAAGATACCATTACAACATCCAACTTTGTTTCATTAACTATTAAACTTGCTATCTTGTCTTTCATGAAATTAATGCGTTTATTGAGTTTATTAAAGTTTTGAAACGCGTGCAAACTCGCTGAAAAAGTCTTTTTTGTTACCCATCCTATTAAATCCCCCTAATTTGTAAGGAGATATGGATATTAGGAGAACTGGAAATTTTCAATAAAATCTAATGCATCCAAACCCTTAAAAACTCTTATTTTGTAGTAAAATTATAAGGTAATGCAATATGTCTAAGATTTTCAATTATAAATTTTCAAGTATTCAGCAAGTTGGTTCATATAATATTCAAAATTTAAATATTACAAGGAGGATAAAATGAAGTTATACGTTGGTAATTTAGCATGGGCTGTTGATGACGCAAAACTGAAGGAAGCATTCGCTGAATTCGGAGAAGTTTCTGAAGCTGTTGTAATTCAGGATAAATATTCTGGTCGAAGCAAGGGTTTCGGATTCGTTACAATTGACGATGATGCAGCTGGAGCAAAAGCTATCGAAGCTATGAATGGAAAGGCTGTTGAAGGTCGAGAAATCAAAGTTTCTGAGGCACAACCAAGAGAAGAGCATTAAATTGTTCTTCAGTAGTTGATTAGCGGGGTCGATTTGGCTTCGTTGATGCTTAAGTCCTCTGATTAGAAATGATTGGAGGCGTTTTTTGTTTTTTTATTATTTGTTATGGTTTGGTATATATCCTTCCCTTTCGGGAGAGTATTTTAAGTAATTACTAATCGCAACCACATATTCCTCATAACAAAATATGCTGTATTAAATTATATAAATGCTTAAAAACTTTATTTCATTTTTAATGATAAGATGTTTGGATTTAAAACAGAAGAACAAATAGCAAAGATTGGGCAGGCTAACATAATTGCCTCAAAACTACTTTCAAGAGAAAATGTCCAATCGAATGTAGGACTTGTTGAACTTCTTCCCCTAGTCGCCAAAGCAATAGGCAATGTGAAAAATGGCTACCTTGGCAACAGTAATTATCACATAGTAGAATCCTTCTTTTCTGAATTTGGATTTGAATCTGCAATTCCTTCACTAATAACTACAATTAGAAATAAAAATAGAGTAAGAAATTTTGTAACTAATAGGGAATTTATTAAAACTGATACTGAATGCGTGACTGAGGATATGGGTAATTGGAAAGTTCAGGTAGACTGTAACAACACTTACCGCTTTAGTGAGTATAGGGTTACTTATCAAAGTTTGTCTCCAGTAGCAGAAGGATCTAGAAATGCATTAGTATCCCTTGCTCCCATTGTCAACATAAGGCATCCTGAAATAACAAAAATCTTATCAAAATACGAAAGATCAAGAAAATCTCCTCACTACTCTACAGAAAAAGAAAATATGGAATTGGTAGATTCGAAAGAAGTTGGTCGAGGATATGGCCTATAATCTTAGTTGCGGAAATATAAAATATTCTTAATCCCACTAGATCAAAAAGAGCTCTTTGATTATTTTCTAAAAAGTTTTTAAGAATACTATTTATTTACAAATATTCCTACAACTCTACCCAATGCCCTTTAGTTTTCTGCTCTCTATCTTTTACGCTTCCCTTCTTATTTATTCTAGGCCGACCGGATTCTTTTTCTTTTCTAAGTGTTATATCTAAGTCCTCTAACAGCTTTGATATTCCTTCTTCAAACCCAATTATATTATTTGCGATTCCTACTTTTCCGCTCTCACCCGTAAAGTTAATCACAGAGTCTGCTAGATATGAAATCAATAATAGGTCATGATCAATGACAAATGCAGTTTTTTCTTTTTCCACCATTAAGTCCTTGATGACTTTAGCTACGTTAATTCTTTCTTCTACGTCCAAATATGCACTTGGCTCGTCTATTAGATATATGTCAGCATCTTTTGCAACGCATCTTGCGATAGACAGCCTTTGCAGTTCTCCACCTGATAAATCTTTTACTTTTTTGCTTTGTAGAACGCCTAGGTTAAATTGAGATGAGATCTTTTTATTTATTTTTTCTTTGAAAATTATATCTCGCACTAACTCTTCGCTTTCTGTAAATAAATATTGTGATTTATATGATATGTCTAAATCTAAATCTAACTTATGTTTTTTGCCATCTTTTTCTATTTCTAACTCTCCAGCTAGCGCCCTTACAAATGTTGTTTTTCCAGTTCCATTCCTACCAAGAATACCTATTACATGATTTTGATGTATTTCCCCTGCTTTCACCTCCAAATTAAATCCGGAATCAAAAGAAACCTTAAAGTCATCCCATGAAGAAATTTTCAATCCAGCATTTGGGGCATTCTTTGTAAAATTAAATTTTAATTCCTTATCTCTAATCCTCATGTTTTCATCTCGTAAAAATCCTGACAGATAGGCATTAACTCCCTCTTTGCTCGTTTTTGGACTAGATACAACACCAAATGCTCCTTGCCCTCCGAAGAAAATTGATAAATAATCTGTTAAATAATCTAGGATTAATAAATCATGCTCGACCACAACGACTATTTTGTCTTTCGCTATATCTTTAATAAAATCGCTCACCCTTAATCTCTCAGAAATATCCAGATAGGCTAATGGTTCGTCGTAAAAATATATGTCTGACTCCCCTAGGGACGCTGCAATGATTGCTACTCTTTGTAATTCTCCACCCGATAACTTGTTTAATCTATTTCCCAAAACTTGTGTTATGTTTAATTTTTCTGCGAATTCTTTAATTTGAGATTCTGAGCCTCTTTTGGATAATAGCTCTGACACTTTGATATCTTTTGATAAAGAACTTAGATTTTGTGGTTTGTACGCAATGTTTTTTCCTTCTAATTCCTGTAAATAAGTTAGTAACTCTTGGCCCTGGAAAAAGTTTTTTATTTCATCATCAGTTGCCTTATCTTTTCCTAAATTCATTTTTTCCTGCCCAGCCAAAATCCTAACTGCAGTCGTCTTCCCTATTCCGTTTCTTCCAAGAAGCCCTAGAACTGATTCTTTTTTTGGAGATGGTAAGCCATAAATCGCGAATCCATTCTTACCATAACGATGTATTATGTGGTCATCACTGATTGAAGGGATATTTATAATCTTAATAGCTCCAAATGGACATCGTTTTTCACAAATAGCACAACCTATGCAGGTCGACTCGTCTATTACACTATGCTCGCCTATCGTTACACACGTATCTGCTTCCTTTTTCTCTATTGGGCAGCACTTCTTACATTCATGTCCACATATTGTTGGTTTGCATTTTTCTTTATCAATTACAGCTATTCTTGTCATAATAGGGTGTATAAATTTAGGGTTTTAAGGTTTTGGGATTATAAATATAACATATAAATAATTAAAAAGCCATCTCGATATCCATATATATGGAATTTAGAAGAAAATATTTTTTTAGCAAAAGAATTTGGATGCCTGAGTCAATTCAGGATATGGATGATCACGATAAAAATGGTCTCTTCTTTCTAAATAATATTGATGTCAGGGACAAAACGAAACATGATACCAGGGCTGTTTTTGGGGAGAAAAACTATGGATATAGATTTGATTTAGGAGATAAGACTGGCAACATTATACTTTGGACTAGCCCCAAACTAAAACCAGGTGTCTATGGGGGGATGGTAATGATATCTGCGGCGTTTTCAAACTACAGAGATAAAACATGGAAAAATATTGAAGATATCCAGAACGGAGACCGGACTCGGATGATTGTTCATAGACGAAGAATCGGTTGTGAATATACCCTTGTGGACATTAGCCAAAAATAATATCAAATCTTACTCACTCGGTTTCGTTGGAGTTCCACACTCTGGACAAAATTTTTCTCCACCTTCAAATAACCAATTGCAATTTTCACATCGCTTCTCAATTTTCCTAGTTTCAACAATTGCCTCATAGTCATCTCTACCCGACAAGATTTTACCCATTATGGATCTTATCTTTTCCTTATCTTCTCCTTCTGCTTGAAATTTTCTTAAATCTATTCCTTCCATATATAAAAATAAACTCTTTGTTTTTTAAATCTAATTATTCCCTTTCGATTATCTTGTACTTTCGGTCAAACTTTTTTTGTTTGAAGAAAGAAGTTGAGCCTTCGCATAATAGGCCTAACCCAGCCAAAAACCAAAACCAATCAGAATCAATTTTAACGATTCCTGCTAGTTTTAGGAATGTCCCAATAGAAATTAAAAGTCCAAATCCCATCACCAAGATATAAGTTGCATATTTCATACTTAATAGAAGGCAATGTGATTTATAAATTTTTCTTAGGAATTACTGACAAACCATCTCTCCAGTATTCAGCTCCGGCTATAATACCTACAAAGAACGAGGGAACGATTAAATATATATTCCAGGACACACCCCAGGTTAAAGCTACTAAGGCCATTGCCTGTATTGTGGTTTGAATTTTGCCTATTGGTTTAGCGTCGCTAAGATATGGTATGGATTTTATTCTCCGATGGAATATGGCTGGAAGCGCGATTAATTCTCTTGATAGACAAAGCATTAGAAAAAATAAAACTCCTGGCGAATTTAACGAAAAGGTTAGAAGTGCTCCAGCAAAAATAATGACAAATAATCTATCGGAAATTATATCGAATCGCGCTCCGAATTTTGTCACCTGATCAAGTCTCCTTGCCGCTTGTCCATCTAAGAAATCTGTAATTCCAGAAATTGCTAGGAAAAAGGCTGCAAGCCCCCTGTCTCCCGTAACCAGAAGAAAATAGGCCGCTATGACTGCGAGTGGTACTCGAAATAGAGTAATGAAGTTTGGTACATTAATAATTTTTTCTTTTTTATTGCCCATACAAAATCTCAACATTATTGGATATAAAAGGTTTATTGATAGTATTGATAAGGTAAAAGGTCTGAAATTTTCTAACATAAAAAATATAAAAGGACAGCTTTGCACGTTCCCATCATTAGACAGTACAGGCACAAACATAATAAGCTTAACTTCTGTGTTCGGAATGGGAACAGGTGTAACCAAATTACTATGGCCGTCCAAAACTATACAATATTCTTGGTTTAAAAGGCTTTCGGGATTGAATATCAAGTTATTTTCACACTTTATTTCTTTTAGAAATAGGGGGGGGGATTGCCCCTTGCGGGTACACCCTTGGTGTCGAACCTTGGTTTGATTTCTTCTTTCTATGAGGGAAGTAACTTTTGTTAAAAGTTTCATACCTCACTCGCATCGCTCATGAGGGAAGGAGGATTCGAACCCCCGTAGGCATAAGCCAAAAGATCTTGAGTCTTTCCCGTTTGACCACTCCGGCATTCCCTCGTGATTTTCGGTCAAACGTTTGACCGAGCGATTCGCTTTTGCGAACCACATGTATCATAGCTACCCTGAGCAAATGCAAACCGCGAGTAGCGGAGGCATTCCCTCATCAAAAGAAAAGACAAATAACGATATAAAAACTTGTCGGATGATAACAATTAATTTTAAAAACGAAGTTAATCTTTCATTTTCATGCGTGGGTAGTTTAGCGGTTAGAATCTGTCGTTGCCAACGATGGTACCCGGGTTCGATCCCCGGCCCGCGCATATTTATATTCCTTAAATTTTGACAGATTACCTTATAAATACAGATTTCCTTATATGAATATGGCTAAGAAAAAAGGAATAACAACTCCTGATATTCTACCAGGGGAACCTGGGTGGGATAAATATATTGCAGACAAGAAGAAAGCAAAAGAAGCTACCAAACTAAAAACAAAAAAAGTAGTTAAAAAAGCACCAAGGAAGGTAGGTAATATCTCAACTGGTAATGGTGGTTTGAGAATTGGTAGAGAAACACGAACATATACTGGTGTTAAAAAATACCCGGTATGGAGATACAGGAGACAAGTTGGAGAAATTGTAGTAAGTGAATCTGATGATGGGAAAGAAGAAATTGAACTGACTTTTATTCGTCTTGGAAGCATTGCAAACCATAGACGGCTAATACAAGATGTGGACTTTCAAAAAAAATGGGATGCTAAAGAAAGGGAGTTACTGGATTCACAGGGGACTTGTCATTTATGTAATAAAAAAATTTCTAAAACAGCAAAGCCAAATTTATTCCACTATAATATATTTAAGAAAAGGGCTTTGATATCAGAAGAAGCTGCTAAGGTTCCATCGAGAGTTGTTAGTGGGGAATTAACACTAGAAGAGGGTTGGTCCGAATTCAATAATGTTTTAGAGACTGGAAACAAATACTATATGAGCCTAGAAGAAACAGCATTGGTTTGTGCTAGTTGTGCCAAAAGTCGTGGACTTGATATTATACTGGAATAATTTTATTAATATTTATATAGAATATATCTTATAAAAAATCTTATAGATTAGAACTTACATGATTTTAGAATTTCTTGAACTTATTAACTAGCTCTAGTGTCTCCGTATGACCTAGGAATTGTACTCTACAACAATATCTCTCGATACCTAGTTCGTCTAATGCGTCTTTGTGACTCTTGCCGCCTTTAACTAACTCTTTAAATTTTGCATGCAAATGTGCGATTGGTTTTCCGCAGCTCCAGCATCTAATCGGGATTATCATAGAATTAAATGAGAATTTGGCTTTTTAAGGTTTATGCTCACATTTAAATATCTAAAACCATAATTAAAGCTATGAAAGAGGGTAAAGAGCTGATTAGATTAGACAACGTTTCTAAACATTATCAAATGGGGGATTCTGTTGTTAAGGCATTGAGCCACGTTGAGTTTAAAGTTTATGATGGGGAATTTATAGCGATTATGGGCCCTAGTGGTAGCGGAAAATCAACAGCCATGAATCTAGTGGGGAGCTTGGACGTTCCGACACACGGTAAAATATTCCTAGATGATAAAGATATATCCACTCTTCATGAATCTGAATTAGCGCAAATACGTGGCAAAAAGATTGGTTTTATCTTTCAATCATTTAATTTAATACCAAATTTAACTGTTTTAGAAAATGTGATGCTGCCTATGATGTTCCAAGGAACTGATATAGAAACCAGGGAAAATAAAGCGCTTGAACTGTTAAAACTGGTTGAATTAGATGATCGCCTGCATCATTATCCTGGGGAAATTTCTGGAGGGCAAATGCAGAGGGTGGCCATTGCTAGAAGTTTAGCTAACGACCCAGAAGTGATATTGGCCGATGAACCAACTGGGAACTTGGACACTAAAACTGGTGCAATTGTTATGGAATTTTTAGAAAAATTAAACAAGGAAGGGAAGACTATTATCATGGTTACACATGACCCAGAACTTGCTGAAGAATATTCCGATGTCATATACTGGCTAAAAGATGGTCAATTAGATAAGGTAACCAAAAGGAGCGGTAAAAGATTTATTGATGTTACAAAAAAGAAAAGAAAAACACATGAAATAAACGGGGGGAAATAATCATGAATACTGATTATTTAATTTTAGCTTTAAAAAATTTAAAACATAGGGGTATTCGTTCCTGGCTAACCCTCCTTGGTATTTTTATCGGAGTTACTGCAGTTGTGGCCCTTATCGGCCTTGGGTCTGGTTTACAGGCGGCCGTGGGGGCGCAATTTGGTATTAGTGCCACTCAGGTTATAACTGTTCAGGCAGGTGGGCTTAATTCATATGGCCCTCCAGGAAGTGGGGTGGTGGATAAATTAACCACTGGTGATGCTGATGCTATTGAAAAACTTTCTGCGGTAGAAATGGCTATACCTCGGAATATTGAAACCATTCGGGTTGAAATAGATGATGAATTATCCATCATGTCTGCTATGTCCATACCATACGGTGAGAAAAAGAAAAGGGGCTGGGAGGTTTTAGATATTGAAGCTGAATACGGTAGATTATTACAAGACTCTGATCTGAAAAAAATAATTATAGGCAACACTGTTTCAAAAGACGAATCAGGAAGCTCCATAGTCGAAACTGGTGATAAAATTTTGATTAATGAAGAAAAATTTGAGGTTATCGGTATTTTAGAAAAAAAAGGCAGCTTGATATTCGATAATATAATTCTTATTAATAATGGTGTGTTAGAGGATTTAATCGGATATGGTGATGAAACAGATATGATTGCAGTGGTTATCAAAGATGCTGACCTAATGGATCGAGCTGCTGAAGATATTAAGAAATTAATGAGAAAAAGACGTGATGTTGATATAGGTGAGGAAAATTTTGAAGTGTCAACTCCCGAAGCTATGTTAGACACGGTGAACAGCGTGCTTGGTGGGGTTCAGGCCTTTATAATTATTATAGCCTCTATTTCTATTCTCGTTGGTGCATTGGGGATTGTCAATACCATGACCACCTCGGTTCTGGAACGACGACGAGAAATTGGGATTATGAAAGCTATCGGCGCTAAAAATGGACAAATATTTATGCAATTCTTTTTCGAATCAGGAATGCTAGGATTTATCGGAGGGCTTGTCGGGATTATATTCGGGACACTGATTGGGATTGCTGGGATTGCTGGGATCAATGGATTTTTAGGTTCAGAATTAACTCCTGTAATCGACTTTGTATTAATTGGTGGAGCATTATTTGGTAGTTTCGCCGTTGGTGCTATTGCTGGAATTGCCCCCGCTATGGACGCCGCTAAACAAAATCCAGTGGAGGCACTTAGAGGATGATTGCCAAAATTAAATTAGAAAAATATCGTTGGAATCATGCTATATGGTTTTTCTTCGGGTTATTAAATTTTGAAATTTTGAAATCTGCAGGGGTATTTCAGAAAAAATTCATAACAAAGTTTATGAAATCTCTTATTTCAGAGACAAAGGAAAAACTTTGGAAATTTACTATAATTTCTGATGGTACAATAATCGGGGGATTAGACATCGTAGAGACATCTGATGGTGTATTTAACATAGGTATAATTATTTTTAAGAAATATTGGGGGATGGGTTTTGGAGCGGGTGCTATGAAAAAGGCGTTTGTAAAAGCTAAGTCGCTGGGTGCTAAAAAAATTGTCTGTACAAGTTATCTTTATAATAAAGAGTCAATTGGTCTAGCAAAAAAGTTGAAGTTTAAAAAAATTAGAGAAACAAAAGAAGAAATAATTTGGGAGAAGATTCTATAATGGTCATTAGTAAGGAAAGCCTAAAATACTCTTTGAATAATCTAAAGAAAAGTCGAGCTAGAAGTATTCTAACCATACTTTCTATTTTTGTAGGAATAGCCACAATTTTTATTTTTGTTAGCTTCGGGTGGGGACTTTATGATTATATAGATGAATTCACATCATCATCATCAGCTGATAAAATAATGATCCAACCAAGGGGAGGGGGTGTTGGGCTGGACACTACATTTTCAATTTTAGATGGAGATGTGCGGGCGATTGAGAATACCCCGGGAATATATGAAGCGACTGGCGTGTATATTAGTGCTGCAGAAATTAAACAAGATGATAAAATAAAATATACATTCGTAATGGGCTATGACCCCAAAATACCAATGGCCATGGAGCTTTCAGATATTGAAATTATAAAGGGACGAGAGCTTAGAAATGGCGACTCAGGGAAGGTCACTCTTGGATATAATTATCTAATTGCCAACAGGATTTTCCCGAAAGCTTACTCATTGAATAGCAAGATTAATGTTCAGGGTCAGGATCTTAGAATTGTTGGTTTTTATGAATCTGTGGGAAATCCTCAGGATGACGCTAATATATACATAATAAATAACTTTATGGAGGACTTGTATCCAGAAAAAAATCTTTCATATGGGATGGTAATTGCTAGGGCTGACAAAGATAATATTGATGAAGTTGGAGACCGAGTTGAAGATAAGCTTAGACAGTACAGAGATTTGGATGAAGGCAAGGAAGATTTCACAGTTCAATCATATTCAGACTTATTAGAATCGTTCACGATAGTCCTTGATATTATTATTGGGTTTATTATTCTTATAGCCTTAATTTCTGTTGTTGTATCCGCTGTAAACACCGCTAATACTATGATTACATCTGTTTTGGAAAGATTTAAAGAGATTGGAGTTCTAAAATCCATTGGGGCTAAAAACAGTGAAATATTTAAGATATTCTTATTTGAATCTGGCTTTTTGGGTTTCGTTGCTGGAGTTATTGGTGTTATCGTGGGCTGGGGTGCAACAAATCTTGGGGCTGGGATATTAGATAATTTGGGATATGGTTTTTTAAGTCCCCATTATTCATGGCATTTATTTTTGGGCTGTATTCTATTCGCAACTTTAACAGGGGCCATATCTGGGATGATTCCTGCATGGAGAGCTAGTAAGATTAATACAGTTGATGCGCTAAGGTATGAATAAGACTTAGTTATTGACTACCTTTGCTTCTTTCCAGTATTTGTATAGTGGCCCAACAAAAAGGCCTGCTACAAAATACCAAACAATATCATCTATTGGGAGATTGAAGATTACAATATTTGGTACATTCTCAAATAGCCAAAAAGCTTGCACCCATCCCGGCGTTAAAATCTCAAGAATTGTATATACAAACATTGCAATTAAGACTGAAAGGATCCCCGTAAATAAAGATCCTAGAACAAGATCCTTTCTTTTTATCCATATTATCATCGAGGGAGTTAAGATGCTAACAATTGTTGAATGGAAGCTGTTAACATCGAATAGAATAAATAGTGCAAAGAATAATGCTATTGAAGGGATAAAGAGTATTAAGAAATTAAGAGTTCTTTTCATTTCTTTAATTTTAGAGACTTTTTTAATTTTTAATTTCTTATCAAAAAGACTCTCATAAATTACTGCGATTACCCCTCCCCATGCGAAGCCCATAATGATATCTTCAATTCCAGCTGAGGAAAATCCAAGTAAGAAATGTGGTCTCCACCAATCTATCGTGTAGACAAGATTTACAAATGGACCAAGGATTGCAAAAATAGTTGACATGATTAACATCTCCTTTCTGGTATTCTTTCTCCAAAGAAACAAACCTATCCAAAAAATAGCGAATATAACACCCATTAACAAATAAGTATATTGATAACTAACCATAAAAAATTACCTTTTCTTTTTCTTCTTAATCTTCTTCCAGATAAACCATGCTAATCCACTGATTATTGCAATCCAAATAACGTATGTAGTCATCCCTACTGACTTTTGGTCTGCCTTTCTATTTGTGAAATATGATGAGTCGAAAGTTACTGTTTTTTGTACAGTTCTTCTTACGTTAATTGCATCTGAATAAATTAAATCAACTACGATTTCACCGTCTTTTATTATTGCTTCAAAGTCGGCTGTTGTGTATTCATTAGAGTCTAAATCTCCAACTACTGGCCTATTATTCCCCTTGACTTCTATATTTTCCTGTTTTGGGATTTGCACAGTTAAAGCTTCTACATCTGAATCTTCAATGTTTAATATTTCTAATGTTAATTCATGAGTTCCATAATCATAATCTTTAATTACAACTTCAAAATCTGCCCTGACATCTTCCACTTCCATATCGAACTCTTTCGTTTGAGTGGAATCTAAACCATAGTTATATCTAACCTCAATCGGATTTGCTCCATCTAGTGCATCAGAGTTTACTCTTACCTTGTATGTCGCCATAAAGAAATCTTGATAATTGCTTCCCGTGTATGTTCCTGAATTAATTGAAAAGGTCCTTCTTTGACCCGCATCAAAAATCAAGGGATATTTTTCTAAAAGCTCAAAGGTAACAGCATTACATTCTGAATTTGCTACACCATCCACTTGAAAGACTAATTTTACATAGTCACCTTGAACAGCTGGATATGGATCCTGGTTCAAAAGAGTAACATCTACTTGACATGCTTCAGCTAGAATAAAAGACATCATACTAATGAACAATAAAGCTATCACCACTCTTTTCATATTTTATTTAGGGGTTATTTCTTTTTAAATGTTGGGTTCAAGCTCTCACTGACTGGGAGTTGGTTTGGACGATAAATATTGTTTTGAAGGTGGGAGCGATGAATATTATATGTATGAGCAAATATATTCAACAGAAAATCTTCATATTGCATTTCACAAGGCGAAAAGGGGTAAGACTAAGAAAAGATATGTGAAGCGATTTCAAAAAAACCTAAATATTAATCTAAGCAAACTTAGCAAGGAGTTAAGCGGAGAAACGTATATGCCCTGTCCTAGAAAAACTTTTACGCTTAGAGACCCAAAAACAAGAAAAATATCTAAGTCGGCTTTTAGAGACAGGGTTGTTCATCATGCGCTATGTAATCTAATCGTGCCAAAATTAGAAAAACCATTTATCTATGATTCTCACGCTAATCAAATTGGAAAAGGAACTCTAAAAGCAATTGATAGGTTTGATAAATTTAAGCTAAAAGTATCAAAAAATAATACCCAGGGCTGCTATGTGCTAAAAGCAGACATAAAACAATATTTCAATAGAATAAATCACGAAATTTTACTAAAGATAATTAAGAGAGAAATAACCTGCCGTAAAACCTTAAACCTAATTAGTAAAATTCTCACGACACCAATGTGTGCCAAGGGAGAGAGAGGGAGAGAGAGAGATGTTTGTGGCATGCCACTTGGAAATTTAACGAGTCAGTTTTTTGCGAATCTCTATCTAAATGAATTAGATCAATTTGTAAAGCATAAACTAGGGGCTAAATACTATATTAGATATGTAGATGACTTTGTAATTTTACATAAGTCGAAAGAACAATTGAACGAATGGAAAAGTGAAATTAGTGTTTTTCTTGAGAATCAATTGAAAATAGAACTACATCCAAGTAAAACACATATTCTAGATATAAACTCAGGAATAAACTTTCTAGGGTTTAGAATTTTCCCAAAACATAAATTAATTAGAAAAAGTAACTTGAAAAATTTTGAGAGAAGATTTAATAAATTGAGAATATGTTTTAATGAAGGTTTTGTTGGAAAAGAAAAATCCCTTCAATCTTTGGAAGGTTGGTTGCCTTATTGTTCTCATGCAAACACCTTCAAATATAGAAAAAGTCTAATTAAAAGATTTAATCAGGAATTTTCAAAAGGAAGTAAAACCTTTATCCGCAATAAGAAGAGATATAAAAAATATGTAAGAAGGATTGATGAAAATACACTTCAATATTCTACTCAAAAAACTCTGTATTTTCATAATAATGGGTTAAGCATAAAAGAGATAGCATTAAGACAAAAAGTAAAAGAATCTACAATATGGAAATATATTATCACTCTAATAGAGCATAGGCAAATATTCTTGACAGATATTCTACCAATAAAAAAGATTGAAATAATCTTAGATAAGATTTATGGATATAAAGATACCCTAAGGGACATAAAGAATAAACTAAAAGATAAAGCTACTTATGACGAAATTGCCTGCGTTATGGCGAGTATGAGATCAAAAAGGAAAAAGTAAACGAGAAGTTTTCATACTTTCTTTTCTACAGAAAAGAAAAAAGCGTCCTAGTTTGTGAGCCCGGTTATTGAAGGCGAACTGACCGTTGTTGTTGTCAAGATTCGTCCTAGCATTCGACCTAGACCTGTTCTCGAGCCTGTTAGCATACCACGCCGAGAGCATAGCTCCTCTACTTAAAGTTAACCCACCACTACTTCATTGCTGTCGTAGTTGTATTTTATGACAATTATATTGCCGTCATAAGGGAGCGTATAACCTAGCTCACATTGAAACAACGGATAGCTAGGACAAAATTAAATCATAAAAAAGATATAAAAATCTATTGGTGCGTTAATCCATCAATTATTTTTCTAACTTCAGGTTCATTAGCAGAAGCAATATGGCTTTCAATTGCAGAATAAATTTGGTCTGTTGTAAGCAACCTTTCTTTTAATACATCTCTTTCATCTAGAGCTTCTCTTAAAGCGAATGTTGGAAGTTTGTCAGGATTTACAACTCCTTCTAATCCTGCTAATTGAACTCTTGCCTTATCTGTGTCGACGCCTTCGGCGTCCGTTTCTGCGTCTCCGACGCTATAGAAGGCGAACTGACCGCTGCCGCTGCCAAGATACGGCCAAGCACCCGACCCAGACCTGTCCCCGAGCCTGCTAGAATACCACGCCTTTAAAATTCCTTTTTTACTAACATCTGGTAAATATTGCCCCATCATTGCATCATAGCCATGCTCGCTTTTTCCTAGTTTAAAAGTTTTCCCAATAATCTCAGCAACTTCATCCTTAGACCTTGCAAACTTTCCATCAACATGATCTGGGTGTCCTAATTTTGTTAAAAGTAAATCGTGATTCATTGCTTGGTCTTCTGTTAAATCTTGATTGAGAATCAGACCTTTCCTCTTTAGAGTATAAACACCATTACCATCTAATTTTTCCCATCTACTGTCTTTATCTAAATTTATTCCATAGTTAACAAGCCTTTCATTTTGATTTATTAATTCTAAACCAAATCTCGCAGCTTCTGTTAATTCTCTACTTCCAGTTTCATGGGGTAGAATGACTTTAAGAGCGTCTCCCTTTGTCGCAGACAATGTAGAGCTATCAAAATAATTATTAGCTATTTGAGGGGCAGTTCCGAAATTTCTCACTCCCAAAAGTCTTATATCTGCCTCTGAGGGAATATATCCCTCACCCTTTTGGCATCTTCCTAAAAGAGCTGACATCTTATCTACATTTCTTCCATAGTGAAATTCCAATGTATCATTTTCAAGTTCAACAGTTTTCATATGATTCCTAGAAAATACTACTTTATAAATCTTTCGGTTATGTTACCTTTAATTAAGAGTAACATATTATCTGATTTCTTTTTTATGCTCTAATGATTCTAGAACAGGCATTGCTTGGTGGGACGTTCCCTAGCCCATCAGAACACTTGATATGGTAAATTTTTCCAGGTATCCCGGAGGTAGAATGTTCAAAACCATTGCCAGAAATTACTGTCATGTTTTCGAAACTCTTTGAGCATGTATAATAATCAAATCTGCATTCAGCCTCTTCCCTTGTCTTTAATATGATACTGTCCCCTTGTTCGTAGGCCCTGGCTATCAACGGTGAATTTAGATCCTGGTTTATTCTTATAATCTCTGAGACTGTGTCAGAGGCTGTGCTGGAGTCTGTGCAATGAACTCTTACTGTGAATACACCTATTGGGAGATCTAACTCGTGCACGTGTCTAGTACCTATTATTTCTGAAAATTCTATATAATCATCGTATAATCCGCTTACCTTGAATTCACAAATTTCGTCACCTGCCCCCCCGCTAACAGTTGCCTCCAGATCAAACACAAAATGATTTTCTGTTGTGACTAACTCTCTTGGGAAAATTGTTTCTATCGTTAATTCTTCTTGTGATTTCAATAACGTATAAATTTTTGATACTGCATTCGCATTACCACTAGGGTCAGCACATCTTATATAGAACCTATTTAGATCTTCTTGCGTTGGCAATATTCCGGAACAAGAATCGCTTACACAACTAAAACTATGGTTCATTTCGCTGTATTCTTTCTCCTCTGTATCCCATTTACATTGGGCATTTTCATTCAAGTTGAATCCAACATTTATTATGCTTGAATTCATTAAGATATACGAATCATGCGAGGGACTAAAACTATCATCCTCTATTTGCGGGGGGATTCTGTCTGGGGGAGAACCTATATTTAATCTGATTAAATGTGGAGCCAAATTAAAGTTACTTCTTAGATCTTCGCAATAGACATATAACTCCACTATTCCTGAATCTCCTAAAACTTCTTGCTCATAAAATTCATCATTAGATTGTTCTTGGCCTGGGTATAATAATCTTAAGCTATGCGTTGTATCATACTCATCATCAACTCTATTTTGGACACTTGAAAAACTTCCATCCGAGGACGAACCAAGATTGAACTTACATTGAGAAATTTCATTTGTTGTTATTTCTAATTCTATCTTATCATTGTAATCAAATGATATCAAGCTTGCATCTGGAGTCCATGATGAGTCTCCTGCTTTCCTAATCTTTGAACTAACGACTGGGGCAGTATAATCACTAGACCTTACGCAGTGGCCGGTATTAATTCCACTTGGTTGCACAAAATCGCAGCCTCGCCCTAAGCTCTCACACTTATACTCTGTGCAGGGAAGTCCATCAGTCTGACATTGTTCACAATTTGCGTCACCGCTTGGAGGAACATAACTCTTGCAATCGTATGTTAAAGTACATGTCATGATAGAAGTTGCACTATTATAGGTACCGCAATCTACGCTATGGCTTGAACCTGTCCTGGATGAATCCCCTGCAATATTAGAACTACTAGAACAATCTCCTAGGGCTGCACAGCGATCATCTAAAATTCTCAGAAGAAGTGGATCTGGGAAATTACTTTCTATCATCCTTGTTAATCCAGTAACATCCGCCTCATAATAATTTATTTTAGCTATAGGGCTATATACACTATCTTCACTGAAACTAGCTCCTCTAGGGGATCTACGGCCATAGCTCCCCGAAGTACCTCCCCTATCTTGTATTGAGGTTGTTAAATCGTATGTGTTATAGTCCCAAACCCAAACTGCAGGTTCCGTTCCAAAAATACCAATATTTCTTGTATCTTTTGTATTCTTGTTCCTCACAAAAAACCAATCCCGTTGAGAGTTATAAACAATCGCACTAGCACTAAAGTCCCCCTCGTCGCAATCTAAGTCATCTCCCTGTGGAATTTTTGGTAAACAAAGATCTAAATCCAAATCTTCTAGCAAATCTCCTTCATCCAAGTATGTTATTCCCTCGCTTATATAGGTTGCCGACCTAGGTTGGTATAACGTACAATATTCTGGATCACAATCTTGCGAGTTATTGCTACTTGTAGATATGCATTCATCGCCATCATTTGTTACACACTGCCCGTTCCCACATATCTCTCCCTTATAACTTGCGCAAGTATCTATAATAATTTCTCCATCTACACATGATTTTGAGTAGGAATTATATCCCACTGGAAAATTTTTGTAATAATTATTTGCACCCCAATTCACATTCGACCAAATATATTTCGTCATTTGGTTCACAGTTTGTCTATACATTGCATATACAGGGCCCATATGCCCACCGCCAATCATTTGAGTAACTCTTTTATTCATCGCCGCTGTCCAATAAAATGCAGTATCTTCCCATGTATCTGGAGTCCATGCTGTAGAATTAACCGTGCCACTGCTTGTTGGTATCGCATTCCCGTTCCTAAGGCCTCCATTTACGTCAAATGTTGTTTGAACCCCTGTTGCCCGGTCATACCATATCCCCGCCCCTCCAGGATAACCACCCCAGATATCCTCTTTCATCATTGTATCAAACTTAGCTATGTGGCTACTATCTACGAACGTATGTGTTCCGTATGCCCCGACTCCCACTAGAGTGCTTCCATTAATCATCCTCCCCATCAAATCAAAATTATAAGCATCCCACTCATCCCAAAAAGGATTATTTTCCCATGGGTCGAGATGCGGATTATCATAACACCATCTATCTCCATTATTCCTCTGCAACTCGTCCACCACTCCACAGTTCAAATCCTTACAGTATGCGTCAACTGAATTTCTAACTGTACATACTGTTCCAGAGCTATAATCGCAAGATTCTTTTATTGTATCAATATTCCCACAATTATCCATATAGTGGACGTTCCCATCATCTCCACAAACAGTATCTGCTATTTGGTCACAATCTGTACCCAATGAAGAATCACTACAAAATATATTTGGATAAAAAGTTCCGCCCATACATTCTGATGAATCTATATAATAGCATTCTGATGTAAATGCATTATCCAATAAACAAGCCCCCTGGGTTCCACTAATAGACAAAGAACCACATTCTGATTCTGAAATTGTTCTGAAGTCCATTGGATACCCTTGCGATGATGCGGTTAGACTACATTGTTGTTCTGTCATAAACCCAGCAGCGCCACCTAAAATACAACATCCCCTTGAGCATTCAGTTAATGAATCGCATTGAGAAGCACTATACTCTCCACCGGTACATGCTGAACTATCTGCATTATTCGAGCAACTACCACGAACTGGATCGAAACAACATCCAGCTGAAACAACCCCCATTAATGCTATAATTAAAAACAATGTTAAAATTTTATATTTCATCTGTTATCAATACAATTTCTAACTGCAAAATTGAATTCATCTCCTGTTCGTAAATACTTAATTGTATAAACCTTCTCTCCAGAGCTTCCTGTAAAACGGGAAGTGGTGAACCCTCTATTGAATTCATCTATTTTGAAATAATCTGGGTTACAACTCTCTTCTCCACAATTGCATAATGTTTCAGCGTTAGATATTTCAGTTGCCATTGTTAGAAATGTATATAGTGGACTATTAGTATTAAAAGAGAAATCTTCGAAACTTATTTGAGACCCACTCTCTGTTATATCAATACTCTTCTGAAGATCTAAATTAATTTTTTGTGGTAAAATTTTTACATCTAATTCTGTGCTACCGATTACTGAATCGTACTCAGAATAAACTTCTAGCAATTTATCAAAACAACTACTAATATTTGCTAACAGATAAGATTCTAATTCGCTTTCTACGGCTCCTGTAAACATTGGCTCCAAATTAACGCAATTTTCATCATAATTTGAAGTATAGCATAAATAGCTTACGTCTTCAAACTTGTAGACTAAGGATGGCAATTTGTTGTATGTATATCCACCCTGTAAAATTATTTTATCTATTGCGTCTTCTAAATTGGGTGTTATGCACTCTTCTATAAAATTCTGTGAATTTGTTTTTGGAGCTTGGCTCGAGAGTGGGTTCTCCTCATCTGCTGGTGTGTCTGACAAAAAAAGGAAAGATGCTAAGAATATTAATCCCACTATTGCTAGACCTAAAATTACGAATATAGTAACTTGTCCTCTTTTCTCACCCATAAAATTTAGTAGAGAAAGACCTTTATAAATTCATCCTTGAAATGGGTTATATCCTATATTATTCTATAATTATAATGGACGACTTTAAGCTCTGACTATCCTTGAACAGGCATTATTTAATGGAAGATTTCCAAGAACGTCTTTACATTTTATATAATATGACTTTCCCTCTATGCTAGGAGTCGTATGCTCTAATCCTGTCCCTATGAATGACGTCATGTTAATAAAATCTTGCGAACAGCTATAATAATCAAATGCACATTCTGATGGATCTTTGGTCATTAAAACCAAATTATTGCCCCTATTGTAAATTCTAGTGATCAGTGGCGGGTCTATATCTTGATTTATTCTTATTTCCTGGCTCGATGTAGCACTGTCTCCCGCGGGGTCTTGACAATAAACTCTTATTATGTGACTTCCTATCGGAAGGTCTGCTGGCTGCACATGCTTATTCCCAAATTTATCTAAAAATTCTACATATTCATCATAATATCCGTCTACTTTAAATTCACATATTTCGTCACCTGCTCCGCCACTAGTATAAACTTCTAAATCAAATGAGACATGATCATCCACTATATCTAAATCATGTGGGTAAATAGACTCTATAATTAATTCTGATTGTGCCTTTGTTAATGTATATATGGTTGAGGCTCTGTTTGAATTTCCACTTACGTCTTTACATCTTATATAAAATGTATTTGTTTGGTCTGGGGTAGGTAATATCCCGCTACAACCATCTTGGATACATAGAAATGAATTATTCATTGTGTCATATTCCATTTCTTGACTAGCCCAACGGCATTGCCCATTTTCATTTAATCTAAATCTTACATCTTTGATACTTGCATTTAATGGTATGAAACTTCCGCCAGCTGGGATCAGACTTCCTGCCCGCATTTGCGGTGGAGTTCTATCTGGTGGGCTACCTATGTTTAATTCTATTAGATGCGGGCCTAGATTAAAGTTTCCCCGAACATCTTTACAATAAATAAAAAGTTCGATAGACCCTGAATCTCCCAGAATTGCTTGTTCATAAAATTCATCCATTATTTCGGCCTGGTTTGGATATGTTAATCTCAGTTTATGCTCCATTCCGTATTCATCGCTTACTCTATTTGAAACATTGCCAAAATCCCCGCCAGCTGATGAGCCTACATTGAATTTACATTCGCTGACCTCGTTTGTTGTTATCTCCAACTCTATTTTATCATTGTAATCGAAGGTGGTTGCATCAACGTTTTGCAGCCACGACGAGCTCTCATATTCTCTAACTTTTGAACTAATTATGGGTGGTGAATAGTCATCAATACTTGAGCAATAAATTTCATTAGTTCCCTCTACCAGAACAGGATCACATTTGTTACCGAGTGATTTGCATCTATATTCGGAGCATGGGAGATTTGGATTATTACATATGCCACAGTCATTATCTCCGACTGGCGCTCTGTATGGACTACATGTATAATTGAAACCGCATACAAAATAGCCTCCAGTAGCATTACAATTTAGATTTGAAATATTTTGGACCGCCAAAGAACTATTCTCGCCTACAATATTGACACTTCCTGCACAGTCGCCCAATGATAAACACCGCTCTTCTAAAAATGGGACAACCCCTTGCTGTATCGGGACTGATGAGGACGCAGTTACTCCCTCGCACCCGGTGTAATCTACACTGAAAATAATTTTTCCGTCTCTTGTTGATACGTCCCAAGAAAAAAGCTGCTGCAATGTTTGAGGAACTTGCGAAAATGCAGCGCCTGAAGTATAGGAGCTTATTTTTATAACATCTACTATCACCCTCCAAAAATTACTACTAGTCAATCTCCACTCAGAAGTTCCAGATCCGAAAACAGGATTCCCACTTAAACAATATATATTATTTGAATCTCCATATCCCCAATGACTTCCAATTAATGAAATCAAACCTGCTCCCCCATACGTCGAAATACCATCAACAGATGCAGTTAGCCTCTTATCTTCTATTATAATTTGATTGTGGGTTGAACCAGAGGAGCTCCCCAGATCTATTAATGGCTGTCTTGTATTGCTCTTCCTGAATCTTGCGAGGCCGTTATAATTTCCATTTGCACACACTGTGTCATTAGCTGAAGAGTATGTTCCGCCGACAGTATCTGGCCAAAATTCAAGTCCTGCTGTTATTTTTGGAACGCAATAGTCTAATCCCAAATCTGTCATTAAGATTGTTGAATAATTATTACTATTTAGATTACATGGGCTTACATTAGTTACCATGTTCCCCCCGCTAGGATTACAGGCGCTACCGTTGGTAAAATTTAGCCTCATGAACTCTGTGAAATTTACTATGTTACATTTTTCCGTATCACAATTGTCAACCCATGTTACATTAGAAGTATTGTAGTTATCGGCTGTTCTATCTGGATTCACATCTAAACATTCTAGTGGAGAATTCGGGATGCAATTCCCTTGATCACAGACTTCAGACCTTAAGTCCCCACAAGCCTCTGTATAGATATCTCCGTCGATACAATACCTTTTATATGCTTGGCTTCCGACATCTATTAAATCATCTGAAACGCACCACCTATCTCCATTTTGCCTACTCGCGCCCTCATCATATCCACAATTTATATTTTTACAATAAGCATCAGTTGAACTTCTAATGTCACAAATACTCCCCGAGCCATAATCACATGATTCTTTTATATCCTCTATATTACCACAATCATCTAGATAATGGACATTCCCATCTTGGTCACATATTGTGTCTTCTGTCCTAGAACATAAACTACCCAATGAGGGATCAGTACAGAATGTGTCTGAATAGAATTCTCCACCGGCGCACTGAGCCCCGTCCACGTAATAACATTCTGTTGCGAATGCGTTATCTACTACACATGCGCCATATGTCCCAAAGCTAGATAATGTTGTGCATTCTGCTTCTGCGATTAACCTAAAGTCTAAAGGAACTCCTTGGGCTCGTGAATATACAGAACACTGCTGCTGTGTCATAAACCCGGCAGCAACCCCCATAAGACAACAGCCGCTGTCACACTCACTCAGCGAACTACATTCTGATGGATTATATTGCCCGCTATAGCTTGCGCACGCTGCCTCATTTGCATTCTCAGCACAAGTCCCAGCTGCTGGATCAAAACAACATCCAGCTGACACAACTCCGATTAATGCTATAGCTAAAAATAGTGTTAATATTTTAAATTTCATATGTTATCTATGCAATTTCTAACTGCGAAATTGAATTCATCTCCCGTTCGTGAATATTTAATTGTATAAACCTTATCTCCGCTGTTGCTTACAAATCTTGACACGGTAAATCCCCTGTTGATTGTATCCAGATCGGAATAATCTGAATTGCAAGTTGCCTCTGCACAATCACAAGTTGCCTCTTCATTAAGAATCTTAATCGCTATATTCAAAAATACATATAAGGGGCTAACTATCTCGAAAGAAAAATCATTAAACCTTATTTCTGTTGACTCTTCTGTTATCTCGATATTTTTTTCTATATCCGCGATTATCTTCCCTGGAAGAATTATTATATCTAGCTTGGTATTTTCAACCACTGGATTATATCTTTTATAAGATTCTAATAGGTCATTAAAACAGGACTCTACTCCCGATGACAAATATGATTCGATTTCTGTGTCTACAGACCCCATCAAAACTGGCTCTAAATTTACGCAGTTCTCATCATAATTTAGAGTGTGACAAAGATAACTTATGTTTTGAAATTTGTATGTAAGGGATGGATTCTTATCGTATCCATAACCACCTCGATTACTTATTTCGTCTATTGCATCTTCCAACTGTAAACCCACGCATTCTTTTACAAATTCCCGTGCGCTTGTTGTGATCTCTTGAATTACTGGCTGGTCATCTGAAGAAGTAAAAAGGTTTGATGAAGAGAAATAAAACCATGCAACAATTGAAAAAACTATTAAAATTCCGAATATTACAAATATTGTCATCTGGCCTCTTTTTTCACCCATAAAAATTTAGTAGAGTAAGACCTTTATAAATTCATCCTTTGATGACGGCAAGTGGTCTTAATTTTGCTACAGAAGTTGCGAGTCCAACATCGTTTGAAACTTTTATTACCTCTTCGATGTCTTTGTATACATCTGGCGCTTCTTCAACTATCCCCTTATTGCTTCCTGATATTATCTCTATGTCTTTTTTAGATAAAGATTCTTTAATCTTTTCCAAATCTAGTTTTTTATTTGCTTCCTTTCTTCCCATAACTCTTCCTGCCCCATGAGCCGTACTCGCCCATGACAAGGTCTCGCTTTTTTCTCCTCCAATTAATATGTAACTTGAAGTTCCCATTGACCCCGGTATAATTACTGGCTCTCCCTGTGCTGCTCGTGTCGCACCTTTCCTATGTATACATATTTTCTTACTCTTGCCATCAATTATGTGATTTTCAAACTTTGCTATGTTGTGGGCAACGTCGTAGACCAGGTGCGTTTTATTTTCTGGGAAAAACTTCTCCAATACACCCCTGATTTTATGCATTATTATTTGACGATTGCAAAATGCGAAATTAATAGCACACCCCATGGCCGCCATATATTCCTGCCCCAGCTGTGAGCTTAGGGGAGCGTAGACTAACTGGGGATCGTATTCTGGAAATCCATAAACCTTTCCCATTTTCTGTATATAGTCACTCGCTACTTGATGCCCAAGACCCCTTGACCCACAATGTATCATAACGCCAACTGTGTCTTTTTTAATACCCATCTTTTTTGCCTCTTTGATTGACAATATGTCTGACACCTTTTGTATTTCTAAAAAATGATTCCCGGCTCCTAGTGTTCCAAGTTGTGGTCTGCCTCTAGCTTTTGCCCTAGGAGAAACTACAGCTGGGTCCGCCCCAGGAATCATACCACCTTCTTCTGTATTTTCCAAATCACTCTTTTCTCCATAGCCATTTTCAACAGCCCAAAAAGCCCCTTTTATTAAAATTTCATCAAGAACTCCTTCTTCTAATTTTTCTTTATTCTCCCTGCCAACCCCTTTAGGGATGGTTCGACTGATCTCCTCTAGAACAGTAGATCTTTTTTCTAAAAATTTTTCTACTGGGATATCTGTTGCTAAAAATCTAACTCCACAGTTAATATCAAAACCCACCCCTCCTGGACTTACAACTCCAGTTTCTGTGTCAAATGCTGCTACCCCACCGATGCTGAACCCATATCCTTGATGAATATCTGGCATGGCGATGGAAGCACCAATTATTCCTGGCAACTTAGCGACATTTACGACTTGGTTGAGACTATCGTCTTTTTTAATGGATGCCATGAGTTTCTCACTAGCGAAAATTCGTGCCGGAACATTCATATCACCAGTTTTCTGGATCTCATATATATTTTCTGAAATTTTTTCTACTTTCATAATATGTTATTGAAGAAATAGAGTATTTAGGGTTTTTGGGATACTGCAAAAAACTACTCTTCTTTTACCACTACGAACTTTGTGATAATTAGAATCCCTAGAACTGAAATTGCCGTAACGATTAATGCTTCAACTAGCTTTCCTTGGATGAGGCTAAATTGCTTTAACGCCTCGACCCACTGCGATATGACATCTCTCCAGGAAAGTGCCATTAAAAATCCGAATGCCGCAAGAACTGCTGTTGCTATTGCCTTTCGTGTTTCTGTCATATATCTTTTAGAATGACGTTTTACTCTGTGATGGACTCTGTGATGAATTTTCTTTTTAGGTTCTTCTTTTGTAATTTTTTTAGGTTTAGTTTTTTCTGCCATTATACGTCCAATGTAACTTTAGTTTTAAATTCACCATTATCCTCTGAAATTTTCAAATTACTAAATGTTACGGCTTTCACGTCAGAAGTAAAATGATAATTTTTTGCATGGTCCCCTAGGAGTGTTGCTGTTAGAATAAAACTATTCTCGTCTATTTTTAGTTCCGACACCTTATTAAAAATTAGATCTTCTGAATCGAGTAGGAATATAAATTCCTCTAAGAACTTATACAAGAGCTCTTCTAGTGAATCTGCCTCTAATTTAAGCTTCTGCTCCTTTTGCTCTAAGATATTTACTTCTCCGTGGATAGATTCATTTAATGCGGTTGCACAATCTAAAAATAATTCAGGAATTGTCGAAGCCGTCGCCTGGAACATAACATCTGCTGTATGGTCGATAAATTCATATGCCATTGGAAAGTGGAGTAGGCGAACTATTTTAAATCTATTTGTTTATGGATATATATGAATTTAATAGATGTTCATGCGCACTTGGATCATGAGAGATTTGAGAAAGATTTAGATTTGGTTATTGCTAGATTTAAGGAGGCTGGCGGTGAATTTATTTTTAGTTCTGGAGTGGATGCTGCTACAAATAGAATTGTTTTGGATTTGAGTAAGAAGTATGATTGTGTTAAGGCTAGCTTTGGATTATATCCTTTGGATGCCTTGGAGAGAGAAACTGGGAACATAGACTTTGACGTTGACGAGGAGCTTTCTTGGATTGAGGAACATAAAGATGATTGTGTTTGTATTGGAGAAATTGGAATGGATTTTAATGAGAGCAAAGAAAAGGCTTTGGAGCAAGAACAGGTTTTTAGGAAAGTTTTAGAGTTGGCTAAAAAAATTGACAAGACTGTTGTGATTCATTCTAGAAAGGCCGAATTGGAAGTTATTGATATTATGGAAGATGAGGGAATGGAAAATGTCGTTATGCATTGTTTTTGTGGGAAGAAAAGTTTAATTAAGAGATGCGTTGAGAACGGTTGGAGTTTTTCTGTGCCAGCGGTAATTAAGCGGTGGCAGAATTTTCAGATGTTGGTTGAGATTGTTCCCTTAGAGCAACTAGTGACCGAAACAGACGCTCCACTTTTATCGCCAGTTATAGGGGAAAGAAATGAACCTTCTAACGTTACCATTACAATTGGTGAAATTGCCAAGATTAAGGGGATGGATGAGACGGGAGTTGCTGAGCAGATTTTTAAGAATGCTAAGGAATTGTTTGATTTGTAGTTTAGAATAATTTTTATAGTCTTTTTTCTTATTATTTTAATGACTAAAAGGTTTAAACATTCGGGTAGAATTTATTGGATTCAGTTTTTTATTAATTATTTTGTGTGGGCTACTCTGGTTGCTGCTGGAGTTTTTGCCGTGGTTAATGCTCGATGGATTGTTTTATTCATTTGTATTGTTACTTTTTCTTTGACTTTTTTGCCATATTTGTTTGAAGAGAAGTTTGACATCGACATTCCCGTTGAGTTCGAGATTTTATTGGTCGTGTTTGTTTATGCTACTTTATTTCTGGGTGAAGTTGGAAATTTTTATACGCACTTTTGGTGGTGGGATATTATTTTGCATGTTGGTTCTGCCGTGGCTTTTGGTATTATTGGATTTATGATTCTTTTTGTTTTGTATAATCAGGGCAAGGTTCAGATGAATCCTATTTGGTTGGCAATTTTTTCTTTTGCCTTTGCAATGGCTATTGGTTCAATTTGGGAAATCTTTGAATTTGGGATGGATCAAATTTTTGGTATGAATATGCAAAAATCTGGATTAATGGATACTATGGCAGATTTGATAATTGACAGTATCGGAGCACTCTTTGCTTCTGCTTTAGGATTTTTATATTTGAAGGGGAAGGGGAGATTTTCTTTTAATGTTCTTCTGGAAAGGTTTGTGAAAGATAATCCGAAATTATTTGGCTCATAATCATTAACAGAGGTAGAGCAAATATTTAATAATGCCAAAGAGTTTTTGGATTATAAGATGGATTGGTATTTACTAGCTTTAATATCTGCATTTTTTTCCGCGACCGCTGCGATTTTTGAAAAGAAAATTTTACTTACAGAAAAAGCTCTTCCAATGACATTTATATTGGGGATTTTTAATTTAATATTATCTATACCATTTTTCTTTTTTATTGATTATTCGGCTTTAGCAGCTTCAGGGATTATTGTCCTATTGTTAAAATCAGTTTTGGGAGCCGCGGCTTTCCTTTGCGTGATGCAAGCAATCAAGTATTTGGAAATAAGTAAAGCCTTGCCCATGTTGGTTTTAACCCCTGGGCTGGTTGCTTTTTTTGCATTCATTATTTTAGGGGAGTCTCTAGGGTTGGTTGAAATTGGGGGCATAGCCTTACTTCTTGCTGGGACATATGTTCTACAATTAGGGGGGAGAAAAGATATTCTTGGACCCGCTAAAAGTTTATTTAGCGGGCGGGGGAATTATTATATCCTGGCCGCCCTTTTGATCTTTACTGTGACTTCTATTCTAGACAAAGCTTTACTGAAAAACTTTAAAATCCCATTAAACGCATTTTTTGGATTTCAGCATTTATTCTTTGCCCTGATATTCTTAGCATTGGCCTTTATTTTTTCGGATATGAAAAACCTAAAAAAGACATTTCAAGTTTCTTGGAAATTTATCGGGGCTTTGGCGTTGATTACCATAGTTTATCGGTATAGTCATTTAGCTGCTGTTAAAATTGCTCCAGTTGCCCTAGTCCTTTCAATTAAAAGGATGTCTGTATTTTTTGCAGTTTTAATTGGTGGCACTTATTTTAAGGATTGTAATCTTTTGAGAAGGGTTATTGCGACGGCAATGATGGTGATTGGGGCAATTTTGATTATTCTTAATTAGGCTAAACTTTTCTTAGAAAACTAATACCTGTAGCTTTTTTTATTAATCCTTTTCTGTCTTCTGGGATATCTTGTTTTTTCGATTTATTCAAATATTTTAAAATCATTTTCGTCTTCTTTCTAATGGATAATTTTTGGTTTGTATGTGGGCCGCCAATACATCCCCCATCACAGAATAGGCAATCTAAAAACTTTATTTTTGGGTCTGGATTTTTTAGAAAATCTATTACATTATTTATTCCGTCCACTACAGCTATTTCATCTTCTTTTAAAATTTCCTTCACGTGCGCTGTTTTTGCCAAACCGCCGGACAATGGATAGATTTTTGTATAATCATTGTAAAATTTATCGAAGCATAACCCCTTGCACCTAAATTTCCCATTTTTTATCTTATTTTTTTTAAAAAGTTGTTCTAGCTGATCATAATCCAATACTCCGTCTACGTATTTACAAGATTCAACTTCTAATTTTTTGAAATCACATGGCGAAATAAAAATAAGTTTGTGTTTTGGATAATGCTTCCTGCATATCTTCCCCATTGCACTCAACGGGCTATCAACCTGTATCAACTGCTTAGCTAATTTTGGATAACTATTCTTTATTGTGTTTACAATCCCAGGGCAGGGTGAGGCAATCATCATACTCTTGCCGCTCTTCTTTAAAATTTCGTGATAATCTCTATTCAGCATCTTAGCCCCAAATGTTAATTCCACTACTTGATCAAATCCTAATTTTTTTAGACGACGAATAATTTGTGGATAAGAAAAATTAACTACAAAACTTGGAGCGAGGAGAGCTACGCACCTACTACTGCTTAGCTCTTTTTCTATTCGAATTACATTGTTTTTTTTAAAGTTCATAATAGGCTCTTTTGGCTATGTATTTTATATTTTTCATTTTCTCTTTATTTGTTCTTTGTAAAAAGATTTCTCTTTTAACACAGAAGCTATTAGCGGCCATTTTTGCGAGAATGTTTTAATAGATTTATTTTGGTATAAAACTCCCACTGGTATTTTCCCTGACTTTGCGTTATAGTCAAATTCTCTTGATAGCTTGAATGCCTCTTCGATATTTTTATTGTCGGGAACTTCATACATCCTACTATCTTTATTATTTGATTCAATATTAAAAATTAAACAATCTTGGATTATCTCCACAAAACTGAATCCATTGTGGGCCATTGCTTTTTTTAGGATCTCCTTTGTATGGATAATATTTCTTGCGTTGCACCTTGCCACAAATGTTGCGCCAGAAGCTAATGCAAAGAGGATTGGGTTTAGTGGCTTGTTTTCTTCTCCTTGCGGCTTGACTTTTGTTTTGAAACCTATTTGGCTAGTTGGAGTTGACTGCCCCGTGGTTAAAGAATAACTTTGATTGTCATGCACAATTAATGTCATATTCATATTGTTTCTAAATGCTGAAGGTAAATGCCCCATTCCCTCTGCGTAAAGCGCGCCATCTCCTACAAATGTTAAAACTTTCAGATTTGGGTTCCCCATGCAAATCCCTTCCGCTGTTGGCAAAGCTCTCCCATGGAGGCAATAAATCCCA